>Ga0206820_1044_pt1 | contig 32494 bp, 32 predicted proteins | sample Alteio_BWOrgCont_84_FD_152857 | JGI IMG/M metagenome (GOLD analysis project Ga0206820, IMG submission 152857) | Enriched cells from forest soil in Barre Woods Harvard Forest LTER site, Petersham, Massachusetts, United States -... | ecosystem: Environmental > Terrestrial > Soil > Temperate forest >...
AACCATGATATCTTTTGCAGATACACGTCCAGCTCTTGAAAAGGAAGGAATCGTATTTCATGAAATTTATGCTGACAAGAGCACCGACAAAAACGGAATTTTCAAGGCAGCAATGGATGGAGATTACAAGCCGATCAAGGAACAATTGCTTAACCCTATGAATGAGGCATTCATTGGAGCTATTAAACAAAATCGAAAAGGAAAATTTGATTCCCGTTCAGAAAACATTTTCTCCGGAAAAACTTATTCAGCCAAGGACGGATTAGAAGTCGGCCTAGTGGATAAGATTGGAAATAAACAACAGGTCATCGCACGTCTTATGACTCTTGCCGGCAAGTCAAATAGCAAAACATCGGTCAGCTCTCCCATATCAGAATCAAATCCTAACCCAGTAATAAATACAACCATGAAAATAAAATCTACCTGGCTGGCCATAGTTGCCGCCGCAACCTCTTTTTTTAAGGCTACAGCCACTGAAGAAACAGTGATAACTGAAGAATTCGCACAGTATCTCAACGATGATCTGACCCGCGTAAATGCTGAGCTAGCTGAAAAAGGTACGCTACTTGAGGCAGCGACAAATTCTCTTAATGAGGCTAACGCTGCATTAACTGGATTAAAAACGGCTCATATTACAGAAATGGACTCTTTGAAAACATCACACGAGTCTGCAATTAATGCGCTTAATGAAAAGATTACTGCACTTGAAAAAACACCAGGTGTTAAGGTACACCAGCCTGCATCTAAAGGAGATGTAGCAGAGGCTAGTTATATTGATAAAACGGCTGCCCACAACAATCAGCTACCTCAAAAAGCCTAAACGATTTTTAAACCAAAACCAAAAACCAAATAGTATGAAAAAGTTGATGAAAATAACAGCAATGCTCCTTATGGCGGCACTTGTTGTTTGCAATGTGCCGTTATGGGCCAGTGCAGGGCTAGGGATAAGCCTTCTTTTAACACCCACAAATCTTTACTCCGGATTTATTAAAAACGGAGACGGCATTGACCTTACCGCAGTTGCAAATGAGCTTGGCGCTTATTTCAGGGTCAATAACAAAGAGGTCAAAAACTGGGTGTACCAGGAGGCACAAGCGGCTCAGTACATGCGTACAATTACCAAAGTGAAAGGAAAATTTCCTGCATTCCAATCGGTAACAGGAAACGTAATCCAAGGCTTTACAAATGTGTGGAATGAAATAGGTACAACCACATTTAAAGTAAACGAGCTTGTGGCTTACCATCAAAAGGTGAATTTCCCAATCGTTCCTGCTGATGTTAACAACACTTGGCTTGCTGAACTGGATCAAGAAAATTTAACGCCAGCTCAAAAGCCCATTTCTCAGTACATCGCTCAAAACGAGTTAAAGCCACGCGTAGTAGCTGACTTAGAGTATTTGATTGGTAATGGATCCTATGACGCCAATAACTTGGGAGTCTTTGGTAAATCCATGAATGGACTGATTACTATCCTTCAAAACGGTATCGTGGATCCAAACAATTCCATGTACGCAATTCCTTGCGATCCGCTCACAGACAACACGATATTGAATATCGTAACCTTATTTGAACGTCGCATCCCAATGAACGTTCGTAATTTTGTAAATAAAATTTACATGTCAACTTATAACAAAGAACGTTATATGCTTGATTATGAAAATCAATTCGGTCGTTTTATGCAGTTGTCTCCTGATCAGGCATTAATGACCCGCACTGGAAGACGTCAGATTATAGGTCTTGATTGCTTAAATGGATCTGATTTCATCTTTGCAACTCCGGACAATAACTTCTTAAAATTGATTGATTCTTTCGATGCCCCTCAGGTAACCGACATTCAGGTGCTGGACTATAAAGTGAAAATATTCATGGAATTCTGGCTGGGAGTAGGCTTCTGGTCTAACCAAATGGTAATGGTGAGTGTAACTAACGGAAGCGGAAGCGGTCTGAGACAAGATCAGAATCTGTTCTACTTACCTGGACAGGTAACACCTCCAACTCCATAAGGAGCGAATAATTAAAGAGCCCAGGTAAAATCCGGGGTTCTTTTAATTTTTTTAAACAAAAAAATGCACACTCAAATCACACTGAACAAAAAGATTGGCGAAAACCTCTGGGACGGCTCTTTGGCTGTTATCGACAAAGAGGTGGTTTCCATTAAAGGAGAAGTTCTTTTAAAACAGGAAAGCGAAAATAGCGTAAAGCTGCATTTGGACAGCAGTGTTAAGGTGAGCAAAATAGCTGAACGCACGGTACTTTCTTATACCAACGCCAAAGCTGAAATTTTACAATCAGTTAAACCGGGAGTTACCTTCACTACTAAAAACAGTGTTTGGCCTTCCTTAAAAAAATAAAAAATGGACTTAGAACAGCTTGATCATACGGATGGTGACGATAACACAGCCGGTATACAGCAGTATATCTATATCGGAAAAAAGGCTGACATCGCACATTTCCCCAAGCCAATTGTGGACGATTCATCTTCCACATCCGGCATTTTGGAGAACCTTGTAACAATTACCGATAACTTCATAATGAAGTCGGGTAAGAGTTTTCAAAGAGTGTATGTTACTTTGGAGGCCGGTGGAATCACCTGCACGCTTCAGGGCAATATGGACGGAAAATCATTTAAAAACCAACTTGATTTTTCTCATCCTGGTAACCGGGCTCAAGTTATGGGACTGGCTCAGTATGCTAAAAATGGAGATTTGGTTTTTATCGTTCCTGAACAAGATGGTACAGCAAGGGTTATTGGTCATGACGCATATCCTGCTAAAATGACCGCTTGTACCGTTGATACGGGAAAGAAAACCACCGATGATAAGGCAGCTAAATTCACCTTTGAAAGCGTTCGTAAAGGTCCTGCTCCTATCTTCCAAGGGCAAATATTGTTAACCGGCGGAGCTGTCGGATCCGGATTAGTAGATCCTGACAATAACTCTTACCAGGATATCGTTTTCTTGCCAGGTTCCTAATAGAATAGAGTATTTATATAGGAAAAGGTTTGTGTGGTTAATCACCATGCGAACCCTTTTTTAATGTCCTTTTTTGGAAATTTCCAATGTGCGTTATTTGCCCACATGTTAACATTCGCAAAATTAGGATCACAGGGCCGTCTTGGCAACCAGCTTTTTCAGATAGCTGCTTTAATTTCCCTTGCAAAAAAAAACAATACCGATTATCTTTTACCCCAGTGGAGCTATCAAAAATACTTTCCAAATTATAAACCTACTCTGGAAGAAGGATTAAGAGAAAAGGCTTCGAAAGAATGGCCGCAGGTAGGAGAGTCACACTTTGAGTACGCTGATCTGACACTGGATCGAACCGAGTTTTATAACGTTACTGGATATTTCCAAAGCGAGAAAAATTTTCATGATCCAAAGTATATAAAAAAGCTATTTGAGTTTGATGATTCTCAAGTTATGCATCACGTCAAGGGACTGCAAGGAATTTTGGGAATACCAAGTTGTGGGATTCATGTTCGAAGAGGAGACTATGTGAATCATCCGAGCTATTTTAATGCACATATTTCGTATTACCGTAAGGCAATGGGGTTCATTCAGGATATGTTTCCTGAGATGAAATTTACGCTGTTTTCGGATGATATTCCATGGTGTGAAGCTGCATTTAAGGATATACCATTTGATGTTTACTTTAATAAAGGAAATTCAGAGATACAAGATCTTTTTTTCATGTCTCAGTGTGATCATTTCATTTGTTCAAATTCAACATTCTCCTGGTGGGGAGCATTTTTGGGTGAAAAACCGGGAAGCCAGGTAATTTTCCCATCTGAATGGTTCAAGGGAGATTTTGCCAAAAAAAATAATTCAAAAGATGTTCTTCCTGATAGGTGGCATAAAGGTGCTCCGGAAATATCAAAAATTGACCTATCAGACGTTACTTTCACAATCCCGGTGATGTACGACCATCCGGACCGAAAAGCAAACCTGGATCTTTTAATCCACTTTATAAGAACACATTTTAACACCCATTTGATAGTATCCGAATGGCAAACCAGCGAATTTAGATACACAAGTGCGTATGGAAAATACATGCATTATCATGATAAAGGCGCATTTCATAGAACGCGTATGTTAAATGATATGGCTATTGCAGCGACGACAAAATTCATTTTTAATTATGACGCCGATGTTTTTTTTGATCCACTGCAAATTTTTTCTGCAGTAGAAAAGCTCCGAAAAGAAAATATATCCGGTTGCTATCCTTACGATGGGCGTTTTTACAGGGTACAAAGAGATGCCATGTATTTACTGGAGCAAAGTATGCAGGTAAGTGATTTTTGCCTTTTAAAGTATCCGGACTTAGCCCATTCAACGATAAGTTATGGCGGGGCTATTCTATGGAACAAAGAAAAGTTCATCGCATTAGGTATGGAAAATCAAAACATGATTTCCTTTGGCCCTGAAGATTACGAGCGTTTTGATCGAGCAAAACGACTTGGATTTTTAGTAGAAAGAACAAAGGGGCCCCTTTTTCACATTAACCATTACTGCGGAGATGATTCTAATAGTAAAAATCCTTATTATGCAGCTAACTGGAAAGAATATGAGGAAATAAAAATAATTCCACAGAGTAGGCTTTTGGAGCGAATAGAATCCTGGTCCTGGAGACAAGCAGCTCTGAAAACTATTTCAGGTACCCGCGAAAAGGATACCAAGTATGACAAAGCCTTTTTCGAGCAAATAAATGAATCCGCGTTAAAAAGTGCCGATATAATTTTGCCACTATTAAAAAGCCTTGTGAACTTTAAAACTGTTTTGGATGTAGGTTGTGGACAAGGTGCCTGGGGAGTTGGTTTGCCGGAAGAAGATTATTTCGGTGTTGATGGTGATTATGTGAAAGAAGAAAACCTTGTGATATCTCCATCGCAATTTAAGCCAGTGGATGTAAGTAAAAAATTCAATCTCCGCAAAAAATTTGACCTTGTAATCTCCTTAGAAGTAGCCGAGCATTTGCCCGAATCTGCAGCTGATATCTTTATAGAAAACCTATGCCGGCACGGAGATTTAATTTTATTCTCAGCTGCAATACCTGGTCAAGGAGGTAATGCACATTTAAATGAACAGTGGCAAAGCTATTGGGCAGATAAATTTATTCGACAACAATTTTTCGTAAATGACGTAATCCGTGAGAGAATCTGGAGCAATATCGATATCCCCTATTATTACAAACAAAACGCGATTTTGTATTCCAAAAATCAAATAAAGTCGCCCTCCATTTCAGTATTAAACATCATTCACCCGGAAAAATATTTGCAGCTACTAAAATGAACTGCGCATTAAATAACATTGGCATTGGAGCCATGTTTTTGCTTAACCTGAAAAGGCGACCTGAGCGCCTGGCTCACGCATTAAAGCAATTTGAAAATGTAGGAATTAAAGACTTTATTTTATGGGAAGCTGTGGATGCAAAAACACTCGGACTAAAAAGCGACCTACTTGAAATTACTCCGGGTATGGTGGGCTGTTATCAGTCACATCGGAATATTATGAAATACTGCCTAGATAATAACATCGACAGTTACATAGTGTTTGAGGATGATGTCGAATTTATACCTGGATTTAACGAGCTATGCCAGCTGATGATTGATACTATTCCTTCGGATTGGGAATTTGTGTATTGGGGATCTACTGAGCATCTGAATGGACCTTGTTTGAAAGAGGTTTCAGATTTGTGGGTAGTTCCGCGTAGTGTATGGGGAACGCAGTGCTTTATGATGAAGGATATGCAAACAATAAAAAAAGTATATGATGCACTTGAAAAAATGCAAATGCAGATAGATTGTCAGCTTTCTCAGCTCACCTTAAAGCAGCAACAGGTAAAACATTATGCCTGTTCACCTTCAATTGTAGGTCAGCTTTTTGAAATTGGCAGCGATATTCAGCAACGAAATCAATCAATACAATGACAGCAAAACAGTGGATCGATAGCGATCGCAATTACCAAGTAGGAGTAGAAATTTATTCCCGTGAAGGAAATAACCCAAATCTAAAAAGGCTGTTTGCGCGTATGGATTCAGAATATAGTCGCAGCAAGCTACTGACAGAACTTACTGGAATTTCAAACCGACAAAATCCAGAGACGATTTCAGCTCCAAGCGCTGAGATAACTATAGACGATTTTACACGCCATACAGATCCGACAAAATATCCGGTGTTGGATTACGAAAAAATGCCAAAAGAATATCAGGGGCTTAGAATCAAAAAAGGCAAACTGTATCAGCAAGCAAGCTATTTGCATGCGCAGATGGAAAGCCTGCAGAGTGATGAACAAAGACTAACTCAATCCCTGCAGATACTTTCATGTTTTAAAGAGATCGATGTGATTTGGGAAAAGTTTGATTATTGGCATAAAAATGGATCGGTGATGCCTTCTAAAAAAGGTGTATCAAAAACCATAGATATGGATATCGCTTCGGAAGTACAGTTAATACAACATCGTAACCGGTTGCGTTCTGTGATTTCAAAACTAAAAACCAAACCAAAGCGCGCAACGGAAATCCCTGAAAAGGAAAAGCAGCTGCAGGAAACTATTGAAAAACTGAAAATTAAATATGGAAATTGAGAAGCATAAAATTTTACCTAAGGAAACTACCTATGACCGCATATTTGCTTGGTTTGCTGAAGGAGAAGGATATGTTGTTTTAACGGATAAAGAAAATGAAATTCGTGAACGTTGGCAGCATGCCTGGATACTACTATGTAACGGAAGATCAACCGAACAAGTTGTAAATTTTATATGCAAAATACATCATCCAATTGGCCGATCACAGGTATATATAGATGTTAAAAACTGCAAAAAATTATTTGGTGAAGTTGGAAGAGCCTCCAAAGAAGGCGAACGTCACATTTTAAAAGAAATGGGACACAAAATTTTGCAATTAGCCATCCGGAAAGGAGATCTTAAGGCAGCGGCAGCTCAGCACATGAATCTTATTAAGCTTGGAGGATTGGATAACAATGATGCCGATCTGCCTGATTTTTCAAAACTCGAGCAGCATTTTTTTACACTTAATATCCCACCAGAAGCAATGCATCTTTTAAAAACAATGATGAATAAAGGCGCCGTGAATTTGTCGGAAATTAGAAATGAAGTCGCGAAAACAATTGAAACAGATCACACTACTTTAGATGAGTCAGGAGAAAAACCAAACGAAGGAAATAATTTTTAATTTACCTCAGGCATTAATGGTGCTTGCGCCGCAATCAAGAAAATACTTGGAAGCCGGGAGAGGATTGGGAAAAAGCACAATATTCGGCTGGCAACTTAAAGAGCTTGCACATCAAATGCCAAGATCATCTTCTGTAATTGTTGGAGAAACCTATCAACAAATTTTAACCAGAACACTTCCATCCACAATAGCTTCATTGGAACGATTGGGATTTTACCAAGGTCTTCATTATTTTATCGGACGAACCGCTCCAAAATCATGGAAATGGGAAATGCCGTATGAGCCACCTTTAAAATTTGATTATTATATGCATTGGTATACCGGTGCTGGATTTCATTTTGTTTCTCAAGATCGTCCAGGATCCGGACGAGGTATAAATTCAGATGCAGTACTGGGAGACGAAATGACAATTTTAGAAGAAATAAAATTATTCAATGACGTATTTGCCACAAACAGAGGAAATCTTGACCGTTTTGGAAAATGCCCATTGCATCACAGCGAGTTTTTTTGCGGGACTGTTCCTATGACGTCAAAAGGAAGATGGGTTTACAATGTTGAAAAAGAAGCACAAAAAAATCCAAGTGAAATTTTTTATTTACGAGCATCGGCGGAAGAAAATCGCATTAATCTTGGAGAAAAGTTTTTCAAGGACAATCAAAGACGCTTGCCTGATTTGATCTATAAAGCAGAAATTTTAAATATTCGACCAGATAAAATAGAAGGTGGATTTTATGCATTATTAAATGAGGAAAAACACACTTATACAGCTTTTGACAATTCATATCTGGATGGATTGAACTACAAATTTGATGTGGCTCAAAACCTAACTTCGCGTCAGGATGGAGACTTAAATCCGGGTATGCCTATCGACATTGCCATGGATTACGGCGCAAGTATCAACGTTATTGTAGCGGGTCAAGAGCACATGAACGCCTTTCGTTTTATCAACTGTATGTATGTGAAGCATCCGCTGCTTACCAAAGCGGTGGTGGATAACTTCTGTGATTATTATAGTACCCATCGAACCAAAGTTGTTAACTATTACTATGATCATACCGCTATCGGTGGTATAGGTACGACTTCGGTGACTTATCAGACAGAAGTAGTTGATGCATTCCGGGCCAAAGGATGGCACGTGAACAACATGTACATAGGTCAAGCTTCAGCGCATCATGTCCGGTATCTTGTATGGAACATTGCGCTTTCCGGAGACGGACGTATGGTGCCTATACTGATCAACCGTAACAATGCGCGTGTGTTACTCATATCAATGCTACATGCAGGCGTTCGCCAAGGCAGTAAGGGCTTTGAGAAAGACAAGACAGAGGAGCGCAACAAGGCACGTGATCAAAGTGAAACCACACACGCATCCGACGCAGCTGACACCTTGCTCATGGGTAAGTACTACAATCAGATCTCCAAACAAACCGAGTTCATTGGTGATGTCATTCACTAACTGGTAATTTCCATAAGATATCCTGTTTTTTTTCAAAAAAAAATTTCCAATTGCCAATAGGGCGTGGCTGGCTTTTGAGCAATACAATGTTTAACGCGTTGATATTTAAAGTTTTAATCGTTTTACACTCAAATACTTGAATCAAAATAAACTGGACTTTGATTTATAGGGTTTGGAATGTCCTTTTTTTAGCCGGCCCAATAGTCTTTTTTTGCTCTATGCTTCACTTAAATGATGCTCTTGCCATTATTAATGATCGACAAAGCGCGTTTTCTATAAGCTTTATATCGTGTGATGAAAAGAAAAAATCAGGAGGTGAACTTATTGCAATTGACAAGGCTGTTTCCTGTGGGCTTCCGTTTGAAAGCAAGCATCGAATTGGAATACGTAATTCAGAGAACTCGTACCATCCTATGGCGGTTCATCAAAAGTTAATTACAAGAGTTAACGGGCAAAAAGTATTCTATTGATGAGCGAAGTGATAATAAATCCGGATGCAAACATGGCTTACCTTGAAAAACACAAGGCCATTGTTTCATTTGGTAAAGGAAAATCACCTGCAATTGAGGCTCCGACACCCAAAATACTTTTAATAAACTCCATTTTAAACGTTGCGCCCTGGGGTGAATGGAATTTATTCCCTCAGGAGGTCATAGAGGCTGCTAATTTTTCAACCATCATTCCGGCAGTTTTGGAATGGAAGGCAAAAGCAATGTATTCTTCAGGCCTGGTGTATGGAACTGTTGTGAATGATCCAACAACGGGGGAGGAAAGTTTAAAGCCTATGTTTGATCCTTACATAGACGCATGGCTTAAACGTACCAATTATAAGCGGCAGATCCTGCAGCTGGCTATGGATTACTATTGGTTTTATAATACATTTCCTTCATTAGTCCTAAGTAAAGACCGTTCAGAGATAGCTGCCGTATTTGCTTACAAGGCTGATATGTGCCGGCTTCAAAGGCAGAACATTGACAACAATAATTCCATTGACAATTGTTATATAAACGCAAACTGGAGCGTAGGTGGTGGGCTTTTAAATTCCCTTACCGTTCCAATGTTTGATACCACTTATGATCCGGTAGCGAGCCTTCAATCACGCAAAGATTCAGATATTTATATGTTTCCTTGCCAATACCCAACTCCAGGAAGAATATACTATTCACTTGCTCCCTGGGATTCTCTTAGGTCAAGCGGATGGGCAGAGGTCGCAAAGGGAATTCCTGAGTTTAAAAAGTCTCTATTACAAAATCAGCTTACTATAAAATACCACATTGAGGTAAGCATTTCCTGGTGGAAGTGGAAATATCCATCCTGGGATACTTTTTCTCAGGCAGATCGGCTAAAAAAGATGGAGGAAGAACTTAAAAAGTTCAACGATATCTTAACTGGATCCACAAACGCAGGTCGTAGCATCATGTCTACCTTCCAGTTCGACCAGCATTCCATGAAAGAATATGCCGGTTGGCGTATCACAGCCATCGATGATAAGCTGAAAGACGGTATGTACGTTGAGGATAGCCAGGAAGCGAGCTCACATCATTACTCAGCTCTTGGAGTTGATCCAACATTACTTGGAAATTCTCCAGGTAAAGGGATGGGCGCAGGATCCGGATCTGATAAACGTGTGGCATTTAATATTTACGTCAATAACTGTAAAGCAGATCAGGACATCATTTTAGAGCCATTTAATTTCGCGGCAGATTATAATGGATGGACAAAAAAGTATCCCAATTTTCAATTTTGGTTCCGAAACTATTACATATCAACCCTAGAGGAAGGGCAGCAGATGCAGATGGCGCAACCTATTAAACCGGAGGGAAGTTTATAATGGCACTGATAAAAACTTCAGATGAGTTAAGGACATTTCTGCCACTTAACAAAACATTTGACCCTTCCGGGATCCTTCCATTTGTAACGGAAGCTGAAGTTGGCACAATTATTCCAGCCATATCTCAGGCACAATACGATGATCTTAATGGCGCTTACAATAACGAGCCATATACCTTAAGTCCTGCTCAAACCAAACTGCTAGCCAAAGTGCAGGCAGCACTTACTTGTTTTGCATTTAACCTATGGTTACCATTTGGCCAGGTTCAAATTGATAATTCAGGAATTAGAATTGCCAATACGGATACGATGAAAACCGCTTTCCAGTGGCAGACCGATAAGCTGGATCAAAGTTCTCTTCAGAGCGGGTTTTCTGCATTAGAACAATTGCTTGTTTTTATGGAAGCCAATAAGTCCGATTATTCACTTTGGGCCGGATCCAGTTCTTATACCGTTTACAAATCGCTATTTATAACAACCGCTATACAGTTTGATACTCTCTTCTCAATCAATCAATCGCGTCTTGTTTTTATTTCTCTCATGCCAGCGATGAAAAAGGTGGAAGACTTTTTTATAAGGGCAGTACTGGACCCTGCAACTTTTGCTTCCATTAAATCCGATATCACTTCCGGAACAGTTGGAGCTGACAATCAGGCACTACTAAATTACATTCAGCCGGCAGTGGCTCACCTTGCCATTGCCAAGGGTTTAACCGACAAGTCGATAACGCTTAACGACCGTGGGGTACTTACTTTCCGGGACGTAGGCCGCATAACAACCAAAGCCTATGAACCTGCAGCAAGTGATATCCTGGATGCCATTCAGCGCCAAGCTAATGAGGACGGACGCGCATATCTTAAAATACTTACCGATTACTTAAACGCAAACGCCAGTTCTTCAAAATACACAAGTTATTTCTCCAGCTCATTGTATGTCGCTCCCCCCACTCCGGGCAATTGTGATGATGGTAATCATCACCAACATGACTACGACCACTATGACGAGTCTGGAGAAAGCCAAAGAGAAGGATCAATTTATTTGAACGGAAAAAGAAAACCAAAGAAGGGAATTGTAGGATTATGAACATCATTCAACTTGGACATATCTCAATTAATTCTCCGCGCACCTGGAACGAATGCTCTAAGGATCAACTTTATTATATTGCATCGCAGCTGCAAAAGTGGCGTCCTGTATTTTCTTCTTCTAAGGCTTATTTAAAAAAAGAGCAAAGCAAAGCCGTTTTATTTATCCGAATGGCTCTTTTACAGGTGATGCTTGGGGTTAATCCTTTCAATGTATTTTCTTCCCGCACCCGGGCATTTAGAAAAATACTGCCAGAGCAAATGCTGGATCTTTTAAAAACAGTTGATTTTATTTTTGAAAGTAACAATCTTACAGAAAACAAATTCCCAATTATCAATGGGCTTCATGGACCTGCAGACGGACTGCGATTTTTATCCGTTGGAGAGTTCGCCTTTACTGAAACATACTTTTTAAAATATCATACCACTCAGAGCGAAGAGTTCTTAAATAAGCTATGCGCAACACTATATCGGGAACAGGCTTTTGAAAATCAGGATCACCTTGATAAACGAGCAAAATTTAACGATGCCTCAATTGACTCAAGAGCTCAAAAAATAAAAGGTTGGAATAGCCATCTTAAACAAGTAGTGCTTTTGTTTTACATAGGTTGCAGAGAAAAGATCATTAGAGACAATCAGAGCCTTTTTACTAAAACAAAAAAAGGAGATAAACAAAAACAAAATTGGGCAGAGCTGATCCTTGATCTTTCCGGAGACAAGTTCGGATCAATGGATCAAACGTCCGATACACCAATTTTTACAATTCTGGTTTACTTAAAAAAATTACAAAAGCAGGCCGACAAAAAATGATCATTACTCCAGCGACATATACCAATTATTTTAAGCAGGCCGCCATAAACAATAAACTCATTGGGCATAATCCGCCTTTGGTAACTCATTTCTATGCTCTGAGTATAGAAGAGATATTAAACGATGCCCGCTCGGATTGGGATGGAGGCTTTACGATGGTTCTTGAAAACCTAGAAGCGAATTTCAATGATCTTAAAAATGACAATGAAAGGGCTTTTCCGGCCTGCGCATTTTCCATAATAAAGCAGTTTAATCCAAAGACTGGGGATTATGACGATTTGCGTGCGCTGATTGATCAGGCTTATAATATATGTTATCAGGTAATTTCAAAAATACGTAAGGATTATAAAAACAGGATACTTTCTGGTCTTGAGATTAGTAGCTTTCACTTGCATTACGTAGCCAATATTTTAAATAGTGGATTTGGTTACCGATGCACATTCAATTTTAATCAACCCGCTTCACTTGGATTTGATCCAACGCAGTGGAATAACGAAACGCCACTTCAATGAGACCGGACATTATAAATCCAATATTACAAGCCGCTGATCAACAAATTCAGCTTACCGTCACTGATTCAAGTGGTGCCGCTTATGATATGTCTTCAGCAAGTAAACTAATTGTGGCAGTATATTATGAGGATGGAACACTTCTTCAAAAATATTCTAAAAATAGCGCTGCAGGATGGTCTGTTTTGGATGTAACCAGTGCATCATCTGGAATATTAAAATTTAAAATTGAGACGGGAGATACCATAACTGCTCCTCCTGGTAAAGTGTTTGCAGAAGTACGCATACAAACCGCTGACGTGAGTTACGAAGACGGATATTATGATCTTTTGGGTCAGGGTATTTATATAGGTGAAATAGTACAAAGTATTACAAGCACATTAACGCTGCCTTAATTATGTCTTATAACATACAAGTCATAGTAGCCACACCGGTATTTACAGGCAAGCAATTGAATGTAGGAGTGAGCGTGTCTGGATTACCTGGAACTCCGGGACCTTCCTTTGATATGGATTTTGATGGAGGCAACATTGACATAACCGGATTGACGACCTTAAATAATACAGTAACAGTTCCCTCAAATGCAATCAAGGCTCATATAAAATTAACGAGCTCAAACGCAAATGAAAATATTGACACAGTAACCAATCTTCCAAGTAATGTTCCAATTCGTTTTTTCGCTGATTCGGGAGTTACTGTAAACTTCATAAGCGGTACCGGCACCAACAATCCGCGCCTTGATGGAGGGATAAACTGCCAGGTCCATGGAGATTATAATGAATGGCTTGAGTTAACAAAGATCAACGGGGTTGTATGTCAAACCAATAAAGGAATTTATACTACTTGATATGAAAAAAATCGTCGTCATTCTCTTATTGTTTACCGGGCTTATAAATGCTCAAACTGATAAACTTCAGAATTATCCCAGAACTACAACAGGAAAAACAACTGATCTGATATTAAAATGTGATTCGGGAGGCGCTGTTGGAGCTAATAAATCGATGAAAATAGCTGATTTCATTGCTACATATTGGGGTTCGTATCCAACCGGCTCAGGCACTTCTGGTTACGTTCCTCTTTGGGATGGCACAGAATCTCAGGGAAACAGCGTTATTACTCAAAGCAGTGGAAATATAATCATAGGAACCGGTGGACCAACTGTATATGGAATAGAATCATTTCTATTAAGTAAAAATCAAAATAATATAACATTGTCAAGCGTAAATAACCCGAATGCTGGAAGTAATTCAGCAGCTGGACTGGCTGTATTGTCAGATGTGGCAAATCTTTTAATTGCTTCAAATAGTAGTACTGCGACCCCCTCTGGAATGACTTTGCCATCCTCAACATCAATAGCTTCAATTGGATCATTACTTGTTGGGCCGGCTGACAATCACCCAATGATGTTTTATACTGATAATCTTGAAAGAGCCAGGATTTCAGCTACAGGAAATGTAGGCATAGGAACTACAAGCCCTGGTTTCCCATTAACTATTGGAAATGGAGCGGCCACAATATACAATGATGAACAATTGCTTATAAGCAAAAATCAAAACAATTTAACATTAGAAAGTATAAATAATCCTAATACAGGAAATGCTTCAGAAGCCGGATTATCAATTAATTCAGATGTTGCCAATCTTTTGATCACAGCAAACAGCAGTACTCTTTCTCCATCGGGTTTATATCTTCCATCATCAATTACACTTGGGAGTGCTGCAGGCAGTTTCATATTTGGAACTTCTGATAATCACCCAATGATGGTTTATTCAAATGGTTTGGAACGAATGAGGGTTTCCAGTGCTGGAAATATAGGTATTGGTACGATATCTCCAGTTGCATCAGCGAAATTAGATATTACCAGTACTACGCAGGGATTATTGCCACCGAGAATGACTACCACACAAATGAATGCTATATCATCACCTGCTTCTGGTTTAACAATAATTAATACAACACAAGGTGATACAATATATTGGTATGATGGAAACAGATGGCATGGGATTGGTGCAGCGGGAGGATCCACTTATTCTGCTGGAAATGGAATAAAAATATCCAGTACAACAATTTACGCAGACACAACTAAATTGTGGTCAACGCATGGAAATTCAGGAACAGTGGCCGGAACCAACTTTGAAGGGACAAAGGATAGTATTGACATGGTTTTCGATGCAAACGGCCATGAGAGATTCAGGCTTAAGCCGGATAACAATCTTGTTAGTAATGCTTTTTATGGCACCAATGGAGTACACGCATGGATGGGAATAGGAACGAAGACACCAATGGCTACTGTTGAGATAAAAGACTCTATAAATGCAAACACTGCCTTACAGGTGACAAACACATCACATGGAGCGAATGCATATACTGCCGTTATTGCTTACGAGGGGATGTATAACACTTCTTATCCAGTATATGCACAAATGCAATGCTACGGATATGGAGAAACTAGCGACGGGTGCACAGGATGTCTGCAACGGAATGCTATTTTTTCTGGTGGCGATGGTACTAATGCGACTATGTTATACGCAGATGGCCCAGGCGGTTTGATAGTTGGCGTTTACGAACCCTGGGATACGCCTGCCGTATTTATTAATAAAGGCTTAATAGCTGGCCAGACATTTGTTTCGGTTAACACAAAAATTAACAACGGTTATCAATTCAGCGTAAATGGAACAAGCTACTTAAACGGAACGGCAAACAATATCGGAACTGTTACGGGTGGTACATTAAGTTGCTCAGGTGGCGCAACTATTATCCCCCCAACCACTGTTACTAATTCGGTATCCACGGGAGCAATAACAATAAATGGTCATTCTACATATCAGGAAACAGATAGCGTTAGCAGTAACGCTACGGCTGTTACGGTAAGTTATTCAAATATCATTTTGGGAGAGATTGCTAAAGTTGAATATTGGAAAACAACTGCCACCGATGCCGTTTTAACATTCCCCACCGGAACAATAGTTAGCGCAGCTCAACCAGGTGTATCTGGACAGACACTCACATTACACAGCACAACATCGGGACAATTTACTATATGGATAGATAGAATAACAAATACCAAGTATAAAGTAACATCAGCGCAAAATGTACCGTAAAATATTATTCATATTGCTTTTGCCAGTATTCTGCTATTCGCAGCGGACGGGATTTCAATTTCCATTGTCCACTCAAACAGTAGCCTGGGAAAATGTTTTATCAACTATTCCTGCGTGTAACACCACATATGCTGTTAATAGATGGTGCATAGGTACATTTAACGATGGAGATTTTCAATTATTGGACAGGTTCTGGCTATTCGGACAGGATAACCAAACTAATGCGGGTATTTCAATCCCTAATCCGTCATCGACAGCAGTAACAGCTGTTAATAGCTGTGCATGGAATTTTCTTAACTATCACGGAAACGGAACCAGCAGCTATGTTAATCTGAATTTCACTCCTTCAACGCAGGGCGTTAATTTTACGCAAAATTCAGCCTCTTTTGGCCTGTATACCAATTCTACCGGAGGATTGGTGGATAATATGTGGGAAATAGGAGGTGAAGATGGATCGCATTGGAATGTATTAATATGCAGAGATAATCAAACGACTCCCTCAAACCAAACAGCAACTGACATAAATGACAACGGTGGTGGTCTTAATACTACTGGCGATATTGGCGCAGTTGGTGGTGTATACAGTGTTGTGAGAACATCTTCGACAACTTCCTCGATATGGAATAGAGGCGTACAGGCCATTAGCGGAACCAACGCTTCTAATGGTGTAACTTCTAAATCAATCTATGCCTGTGCTAGTAACATGAATGGAACGGCTGGGCAGTTCTCAATAAGGCAAATTTCCCTTGTTTTTTTCGGAGGAGGAGGAATTAATCAATTGAATTTCTGGAATCGCACTCAATCACTGGCTTTTGAAATGGGCTTCGGACTATGAAAAAAATATTATTCATATTGCTATTTCCGCTGTTTGTCAAAGCTCAATGCACATGCATAGTGTTGGACAAAAACAACAAGCACTATTTGGATAGCTTACATTCACAAATATGGGTACAGTTATATCTTGCCCATAATCACGTTGACTATCAGCCCATAATGCTGAGGGATTCTATCAGTTGGATTTTACCAACAAATATTCTAACCGACACGAGCTTTTCAAAGATATATAATACGATTGTTGGCAATGGTTATGGTGACAGCATTCGCGTTGAATATGTTGATACATCAAGATTTATGGTTTTTAAAAGACATTAACTATGACAGCTCAGGCAAAAATAACGCTCAATAAACTAATGGGGTGGATAGGACTGGTGTCATTCTTTGTTGGTGGCATTTTTACAATAAGCGCATTTGTTGCTCAAAGTAAAAATACATCAAACGAATTGCCACTACTTCAGAAAATCGTTAAAGACCATGAAGAGAAGGACGAGAGCGATAAGATGTCGTTCATACAGGCAATCGCCGAAATAAAATCAAGCGTAAAAGTGGTGGAAACAAAGTTGGATGACATGAAGGAAAATGGAAGGGGCGCATATAAGCCCGAAACATTAGATACGGTTAACAGGTTAAAACGTAATAAAAATCCAAAATTTTAATAAATGGCAACAAGAAATATAACTGACTGTCAGGTTATTTTGTCAAATGCATATTCCAAGGCTTTGGCACAGTGGGCACAGCAGCATGCAGACAAATCAGTTCCTTTTGTTGATTGCGCTTATCGCTCACCGCAAGAGCAGCAATCAACTTTTAACCAGGGTAGAATAACAAAAGGAATAGTTGTAACCTGGGCTCGCCCAGGAGAAAGCCCTCATAACTATTTGCCATCGTACGCTTTTGATATTGCATTTAAAAAGGCAGACGGCTCATTAGATTGGACTCCTACCCTATTTGTTCTTTTTTGGCAGATTATTTCAGCCATAGAACCCAATATAGAATGGGGAGGAAATTTCCCTAATCCAAAAGAAGATAGGCCACATTTCGAAGTAAAAAACTGGACTGCTTTAATTCAGAAGAAAGCAGTCGTATAACTGATTTATTTAAACTAAAAAATAACAAAATGAACTTAGCAAACATCAAAACAACAGTTGCCGGAATAGCCAAAGGCGTAACGGTGATAGGAGGCGTATTATTTCACGCTTTTTTAAACGGACAATTTACCGGACTTCATGGAGTAGGATTGGCTTTTGGTATTATGGAAGTAATTTCTGGATACTACACAGCCGACGCTAAATCAAAAGTGCAACCTGCCAATAGCGAGGCAAATACACCTGCAGCAAAATGAGGAAAGGAATATTGACTATGCTTCTTTTTACCGGTTGCACAATCAACCATTACCATTATGATTGCAATAGTCAGATTGGCAAGGAGGAATTTCGAAAACAAGCCAAAGCGTTCTTTCCTCAGTCATTACGGGCTCAGGGATTTGCTAATGATTATGTTTCCGGAAAAATAGATTGTGACGAATACCTGTATCTGTTAAAAGGCGAGCAAGAATTACAACAATTAACAAACTGTTCAAAATGATAACTAATCTAACACTGGAAGGATGCGGAGTACTCGGATGTGGGGAAGCTGGCGCCGTTTCGGTGTTGGAATCCAAAGGAATTTTAAAGGGCATTACCCGGATTGCGGGAGTTTCTGCCGGATCAATTGTCGCTACTTTATTGAGTACTGGATATGTTTCCGCTGAAATAAAGGACATAATCACTAATACTGACTTTTCAACATTTAAAGATGGGAACTGGACAGGAGCAATTCAAGATTACGAACGTTATGGCCTACATCCTGGTGATGTGTTTTTAGATTGGATAAAATCAAAAATTAAAGCAAAGACAGGTAACGAATTAACCTGTTTTGGTGATTTAACCAGCATTGACCTGGTGACCTTCGCTTGCTCTTTGGATCAAAGAGGGGTAATAAGATTTAGCAAAGAAACCACCCCTAAAACACCTATTGCTTATGCCGTTCGCGCCTCCATGTCAATACCCGGATTATTCCAGGCCTACCAGATTCCCGGAATGCCTGACACTTTTGTAGATGGTGGTACCGTAATGGACTTCCCCGTAACGGCATTCGACTCCATTACCCCCGAAGAACAGACATTGGGAATCTGCTTTAAATATGGGTACGCGCCCACGCCGATCGGATGGGGACACCCTCAGAAGGCAATCATTGCACTAATAGAATGTGCGCTCAATTCTCAACAAGTAATGCTTGAAAATTCACCTTATAACCTCAAACGATCTATTCAGATCGACACCCTGGGTATTTCGGCCACTAACTTCGGAATCACTCAGGCTGAAAAGTTTCAATTAGATAATTCGGGCATAGCAGCAACAATAGAGTTTTTAAGCAAAAACAAATGAGCCTTACCCTTAATACAACCCCTGGAGAATATCAGCTCAGCAGAAATAATGTATGGGCTAAAATTAGCACAGATAACAACGTTTCAACAGCAGGAGTTATTTCAGTTTTGAAGATAGCTGTTTCCGGGACTTCGGCAACAGTTGGGCAATATGTAAAACTTCCGTTTAACGCCGGGTTAATTACCATGACCTTTGCAAGCGCTCTTGATAATACCGGAAATACTCTTCGCACGGCAGGATCATTGACATTAGCAAATTTCATTCTTCAGCTGGCCGCCGATCTCGCGTCAAATTATTACATATCCGATGCTTATATTATAACATCTGACACTTCGCATGTTATTCTTACAGCAAAGTTTCCTGGAAGCGCATATAGTTTCATAAGTCCAAGTACCACGGCAACGGGTTTCACATTTAGCACAAATACAGCAGGTGTAGATCAGGTAAACAGAACCAACTTCAAGATAATACTTGATATCTATTTTGAAACATCCTATAAGAGCGGATCCTTTGTTAAAATTCACTCTCAGGCATTAATACCTGCAGCAACATCTGTTGTTTTTGATATCCACGATGCATTACATGCTCAACTTGGTATTGATTTACCATCTTATGCTATGACCACGGTAATGAGCGTAGTGAACTGTATTGGAAGATACAAGATACGTTATGCTGAGTCTTATGGTGATTTGCCGGTCATCCAGCAAATGACAGAAAGCAGCATCTGTTATATTTTAAAGGGAGCACTTAGTTTTTTTGAGAACTCGTATACTACTTCAATTTTAACTTCTTATTTCGTAGCATCGCAAAAGTTTTTAACCTGGCAACCCCGCATTAAGACCGTTACCACATCTCAACAGGAGTATTTATCATTTATGGTACCATCGGCGGCAACTACAATTAAATTAATAGCAAAATATTATTACTCGGATGGATCTACCTCTGTAAATACTCCACTTACAAAAACAAGTATTTCAGAGTACGACATTTATATGTTTCCTACTGGTTATAGTCAAATAATTAATCCTGTAGCGGGCAAGCAAATTATTAAATGGGATATCTGGATAGCTGATCAAACAAACACTGTTATCAGCGAGATTTTCACTTATAAATTGATTTTAAAGCCAGAAGTGGATCAGCGTTATTTTCTAATCGAAAACTCAGTTGGCGGTTTTGATACACTTCGGACAACGGGTGAAAACTCTACATCTCTATCCGTTCAAACCGATGTTGGCCAAAAAATATTACAGCAAGGTTATTCCCCAGTAGCAGCTGGGTTTCAAAAGCTACTTTCAATAGGGCAACCAACCTATAAGCAAGCTGCAGGATGGAGGACAAAGGCTGAGATTGACTGGCTGGAAGAGCTGTTATATTCAAAAAATGTATATGAGGATTTTAATGGAGAGTTTGTGCCTGTTATTATAAATACGGCTTCAATTGATAAATACACATCTCGGCAGACCCTTCTTCCATTAAACTTTGAATATTCCTATGCTTTCAATAATCTAGCCCCACGGGGAACAATTCCAGCTCCTGATGGAGGTGGTGATGAAGAAGGTGGCGGTGGCGGCGAATCTTAATAGTTTAAACTTTTTAGTCAAGTCATGGGTTATTCACTTAAAATAGGAGATGCTTTTTTAACACTTGATTCAAAGAGTTCTATCAGCATTGAAGTCAACACTACCTTAACAGCTCCCGATTTTATTTTAGGGGACTATTCACTCCCCTTCTCTCTTCCGTTTGATCCTGTAAACGATATCGCGCTCAATCTTGCCAGAATAATTAGCAATACACAAACCTTTGAGCAGGATTACAACGCAGATCTATACATGGATGGTGATCTGTTTATTTCGGGAATTTTAAACGTCACACGCATTGAAGGTGGCCGCTACATTTGCACGTTTACTTCTGCAGTAATCATTTTAAAAAATGCACTTTTAAACTTAAAGCTTTCCGATATCCCTCTTGGAGGTAATCGTTACATTGGCACCACTACATCGGATGTTTTGGTACATGCTAAAAATGTGAGCCTGGCAGCACCGCTTGTTTATGATTATTGTTTTCCCACTATCTGTAATTCCGGATTTTACGGAAGTGCCAACACAGATTATTTAGGATATATCAATACCTATGACGCTGCGCTTGGCGCTTTTAAATACAATTCTTATGTATCAGGAGTGGCCGTAAATAATTACTGTCTGATTCCAATGCCTTATCTGGGATATTTGTTAAAGCAAATGTTTGCACTGGCAGGCTTTACCTTGGCAGGAGATTTTATTTCAGATCCTGAGCTACAGCAGCTATTTGTGTATTCAAATTTTGCCATTGATCAAAAAAATCAGCCGGAACATCATACAATAGCATTATTGACTACAGATTTAATAGCAGCATCAGGAACAATAATTTTTGATAATGATTCTTCTGGTTTTGGACTTGATACCAATGGTGATTATAACACGTCAACCGGTGAATGGATAGTTCCATTGACGGGTAATATTTCGGTAAGAGTAGTTCTGGTATATGATTTTCAAGATACCACTATCGATCCATCCACACCTACAAATATTGAAGTTGATATTTGTAAAAACGGAAGTTCCATAGCAACATATAACTTTGCGAGCACCGGTACTACAGTTGTGCCAATTGATCAAACATTTGATATCTATTTAGGATCCGATATCGGAAGTGCAATTACGGTAACTTTCCATGCAACTGCAGGCGGCGTAGATACCAATTTAATAGTTCATTCAGGAGACTCCGGATCATTTGTGGAAGTGAAATTTATTCCAGATGCCACACTAAATAGTTATAGTAACACTATAAATCTACGAAACCATGTTCCAGACATACTTTGTACAGACTTTTTACTTGCTATTTTCACTACATTTTTGGTTAAATTAAAATTTGACAACAATAAAAACGTAGCCTATCTTAATCTGGCAAAAAACATAATCCCTTCAACCAATTATGTAGAAAAAACCTCTATTTCAAGGCCCGATCCATTAATTGAAAAAGAGCTGCATACCGGATTTATATTTTCTTTCCAGTTCCCATCCGACGATGACTGGGCATCGGCCAATTCCTCTGAGCAATCTGACTGGGTGTCCGCAGGAAGTTTTAATACCCTTTCTGATTTTCCACAAGCTGCGCCAAACACTATTGCCTACGCATTAGATACCAATACGATTTATGCATCTGTTTATGACATAATAAACGGATATGAATGGTATTCAATTAGTGACATTTTCTTCCCTCTTCCAATTGGGCTTGGAGGGAACTCCATAAACCCTGCACTGTCTCCTTTATTCATGGATGTGGTGGAGATTTTTTCAGGAATAAATTTTTTAACTCCCGTATTAAATGCCATTGGGAGCTCTACGGCTTTTAACAACGGCATTACACTTCAAAAGGATGTACGTCTGATGTTTTACCGGGGAATGCAATACAATAGCGATGGAGATGAATATCCAATGGCCTCAAGTACTATTTATGATTATGTAGGCGACATCATCGCAAAATATGCACTCCAATGGGATAAGAGCTACGGGTTATTCGAAATGTTTCACAAAGCATTTGTTCAATTCATTATGCCTGCAAAGCTTGTGACGTATACTCAGAACCTAACAGGTGCCAGTCTTAAAGATATGGACGTACTTCAAAAACAGTATATCGATCGCGTATTTTATTTTATATCCAGGATCAGATTAGATGCAACACCAGACCAGGTACTTCCTGCAACAGTTGAACTTTTGAACCTATGAACACTTTTAATTCCAATCAAACAAATTATGTTCAAAATGCCTTACTTGATTGGGCGTTCGTGGTAGAGCTTGAATTAAAAAAAAAGTTAGTCGAAAAAAATATTGAGGTTACTGGTAATCTTTTGAACTCTCTTTCTTACCAGGTATTTGAGGCCTCCGGTGGCAATAGCGGGTCTTACCAGCTTTCTTTTTTGGAGTATGGAAGGTTTGTGGATATGGGAGCTGGCCGTAGATCCAAATTTGAGAGCATTGAAGGCAATACCAAACGATTAAAGACTAGAAAACCTGAGAAATGGTATGCTTCCGTTGTTTATCCCCTGATCTATGGAGGACTTCTCAGACGTATACAAAATAATTATAAAGCAGGGGTGGAATACACGATAAAACAACTTGAAAATGGCAGCAACCAGAACTGACCAGGTTAACCTGGATGTTATTATAAATGGAGATCGGGCCGGAAAAACCCTGTCTGATCTTCAACAGGCACAAAAGGCCTTAACGGCATCCATCCGGGAAACTACCATTGGTAGTCAGGAATATATGGACCAGATGGAAAAGCTGCAATCTGTAAATAGTCAGATTTCAGCCACACGGGATGAAATAAAAGGCGTTTCGGCAGCCCTTGAGGAAGGCACTCAGATGGCCACAGAGCTTGCCGGAGCCTTTGGCTTAACCTTTGGTATTTCAAAGGTTGTTGAATTCGCGGAAGCGTGTATAGATGCATTTACAAAAGCAGAGGAAACGGCTCACCTTCTTGAAACCTCAGTCAATAACATAACCAATGAAGGTCCTGAGGGTTTTCAGCGTTTGCTTGACCTTGCAAATAGGCTATCAGAAACGACCATATACTCAGAAACAGAGATTCAGGAATCGGAGCGCATGTTAACCAATCTTGGGCTTACCTCTGACCAAATTGAATTACTTCTTCCCGAGATCACAAATTATGCACACGTAAACGGAATTGATCTTAAAACTGCCACTGAAACAGCGGCGAATGCCATTGAAGGGAAGACTAAAGCCCTTAAGAAATCCGGAGATGAGTTTGTTTCTACGGGAACTAGAATTGGAGATTTTAATTTGTTGCTGCAAGCACTTTCTAAATACACATTTGACGCAGGCAACTCTTTTGACACGCTATCTGATAAACAGAAGATGCAAGCTAAGGAAATGGAGGCTTATGAAAAAGATCTTGGTTCTTCCTGGGGAACGTTGTGGGGATGGATAAAGGATGCGGCTATTTCATCGCTGGAAATGATAACTCTTGGTATTAAAGGATTTATCAACGATCTTACCTTTCATGTATTTCATATTGGAGAGCAAGCAGTTGAGCCGGTTAAAACGGCCGCAAAAGAAGCACAAAAAGTGCTGGAAGATGCTGCAAATAAAACAAAGGATTATGTTTCTATGAATGAGAAACAAATTTCATCCATGAGTATTGCAGCACTTCAAGATAGACTTGCAAATATTAAAGACATACATATTGCCTCTGCACGCGATGAACAAGATCTGATTAATAAAACCATTAAGACCAAGCAGGAAGCTCAAAAAAAAGCAGATGAAAAAGCGCTGGCTGATTACAAAAAATTGCTTGAAGAAATTGTAAAAGATCGCGAGGAGCTTGCTTTAAAAGGTGCTGATTCCGATTATAAAGAGATTCTTGCCGTCCAACAAAAATACGACGCATTAAGAGATAAGGCCAAGGGCCATACTAAGGAGCTTTTGGAAATTGAACAGCTGCGCGGACAGGAACTTAAAGTTGTGAAAGATCAGATACAGGCAAAAGCAGATGCAGAAGAGCAAAAGCACCAGGAGGAGGTTTTAAAGCAGCTTGATGCCTTTGCCAAAAAAAGGGATATGCACGAAAAGGAGATTGCCGATCTTAAAGCGCAGACAAAAAAATTATCACAAAAGAAAAATTTGCAGGATGACCTTAATCAGATCGATCTTGAGACAAAAGACAAAATGGATAAACTCCGTGATCAGGAAAAGCAAGAGCTAGATCTGGTGAAAGATAATGATGCGCAAAAAGCACAAATCGAAGCGCAATATTTAAAAGAGCGCGAGGCGCTTACGGCACTGAGCGATGAACGTATTTTGCAGGCTAAAAAAGCAAATATGAATGCAGAGCTGCAGGCCACCTCTCAACTTTTTGGAGCTCTTCAAGGATTAACTAAGCAAAATTCTGATGCTTCCAAAGCTTTATCAATAGGTCAGGCCATAATAAATACATATCTGGGAGCGTCACAGGCGCTTGCTCAGGGAGGTCCAATCGGTATTATTTCAGGAGCCTCAGTAATTGCAACCGGACTTGCCGAGGTTGCTAAAATAGAAGGAGTACAATTTGCAGTGGGTGGTCCAACAGGTAAAATGCCATCTTTTGCAGGAGGAGGTCCCGTTTCAAAACCATTTTTGGCTCTCGCCGGTGAGGCCGGTCCTGAGTGGATTGCTCCCAATTGGATGCTACAACACCCTCAAACAGCCAATATTATTTCTTCACTTGAAAATATTCGACAAAGCAAAGCTTTTGCTGCAGGAGGTCCCACCACATCCTCCAGCACCGGGCCAGTGCCATTTGCAAATAATTCAGCGTCAAGCGATCATACAGCCCGTATGGCATCTGCTTTAGATAAGCTAAATGATCATTTGGATAATGGCATTCAAAGCGTGTGGCAATGGGATGCTTATACAAAGGGTATAGCACGTGCAAATGCAGCTAAAAATGGCGCTACGCTTGCCACATCCTAATAATTTATTATAATTGCAATTCACCAAACCCAATGCCCATGAATAATCTAGCAGCAGGAAACGCGATAGCAAACTTTATCGGAGCTCTTATTTTAATAACAATTTTTCTTTTAATTATCAGGGAACTCGTTTGCTGGTATAACAAAACAAACAAGCGCATTAAGCTTGAAGAAGAAAGAAATTTTCTTTTAAAAAAAATTCTTGAAGAATTGAAACAAAAAAATCAATAAGAGAAAGTTTTTTTTATCTTTGTAGCGCTATTCACATTTACATGGGCTAACAGCCCGATACTCTCTTCAGGGCTTTTTTTATGCCCTAAAGTAGAAGGCGGTGCTTCACCCCCGTGTAACGGTTATAATGACCCTTACAAACCCATGTAAGTGTGTTTAGCAGCGGGACAGGGAGCGCCGCCTTCTGCTTTCTATAATAATTCAAATCTTTAATGTTATGCTAAACATACAAGAGAAATCAAAACAAGAGCAGGAAAAAGATGCTGCTCTTGTGAATGTAAAAATTTTACTTCTTACAAAAAACAATCCAAGAGATCACGAGGACAATTTAACGCGTATACTCATTGGGCATTTAGCAAATTCGCCTCAGTGTAGCGAGTGGGACAAGGAAGAAACTGAAGACTGGATATATACTTGGCGATGTATAAGCGAATTCTTAAGGGATATATCAAAACTGGATGTAAAAATGCTTTAACGTTAAAAACGTACGGGTGTGCGTTTTTTTAAAAAGCAAAAGTATATAGCTCACTCAGATCTTTAGGATCTGCAGCTCCAATATCTCTCAGATATTTATAGAGCGCTTCGCGCGTTTCATGCCCGGTCACACCCATTAATTCTTCATCGGACGCTCCGTTTGTTTTGAGATGTGAAATAAACGTATGCTTAAGCCCATACATGGTTTGTTTTGCAGACAAATCAAGCGCCAACTTGCATTTTTTAAACCGCTTTGTAAAATAAAAATGTCCAAAGCATTTTTCTCCCGGGCGATGATCGGATCCAAATATAAAAAAGTCAGTAGGGTATTTTTCAAGCTGCAACTCTTTGAGCTTTGGATGGAATATTTTCTGAAGAATCTGAATTTTCCTTTTTCCGGTCTTGTGATTGGCAGCTGTTCGAAGAATAACGCCTTGCTGCAGATCAATTTGATTTATTTTTAGAAGCCTGATTTCATTCGGCCGTAAAAAAGTATAGGTGATGAACTGACAGAATAGATAAAGTGTTGGATCATAAGTCTTCAGGTATTCGCTTATTTTTTCAGCTTCGCCTTGAGTATAACGCACATGCGTCTCTGATCTGGTTCTAAGCCGATCTATACCAAGGCAAGGATTTTTGTAATTATAATCTTCAATCTTAGAAAACAGGTAATTGAAAAATGCGCGGACATCGATCAGTATGTTATTTACGGTTCGGTTGCTCACCCCTTTATTAAGCAGCCACAGCCTATATTCTACGATAGTACTTTGTTTGATAGCTCCCGGAGATGATATTAAAAGATTGCGCTGAGCTAAAAACTCGGCAAAATTATTCAAATGCGAAGAATGTGATCCGTGTGACATTTGGGACAGATATTTTTGCTTGTCAGAGATTACTTTTTTAATTAAAATACCTATTGACTCTCCTATTAATTCTCTGGATGAGAATGGCTGTAAGTCATAAATTCCGCTATTTATAAGTGTTTGTGTCTGATCTTTTAATTCTGTCAAAGCTCTCCCAATCTCTGATTGTTCAGTTCCCTTTCTTATGTTTCCATAGACACGTACACGTTCCTTTTTCCCGTTTTTATAAATGTAATAATATACGTAAGGCCTTGTCCCTAAAGAGATATAGACTTTATTGAATTGCTTTTTCATTTCTTTTGGAACACTTGTAAAAACAGAAAAGTGCGCCAAATTGCTGGCGCACTTTTCTAGTATTGGCTTACTAACCTTATGGTTTTCAGCTATTTGTAAATGGGTAACCAATGGGGCTCGAACCCACGACCCTCAGAACCACAATCTGATGCTCTAACCAACTGAGCTATGGCTACCATAAATTGTAAAGGTTCGCGAAGATACAAATTTCCGTTAACTTTATTCTTAATTGCACCTCAATTTGCCACGAAAATACAAGATATTATTCCTATTCAGTTGGTATCCCAACCGGACTAATCCCACTTTGGGAAATTTTATACAGAAACATGTTGAAACAATAGCAGAAACAAATGAAGTTTATGCTTTGCACGTATGTGCCGATGACAAGTTAACAAATCATTTTTTTAATATCGAAGTCCGAAAAATAAATAAAGTCGAAACCGTGTATGTTTATTATAAAAAAATCAAACGTACTATTCCGGTATTCTGCTGGTTGTTGAGGCTGTTTTTATACCTGGAAGGATATCGGAGAGGGTTAAACTATATTTTTAAAAAGCAGGGCAAACCGGATATTGTTCATCTTCATATTGCTTACCCGGCAGGAGCTATTGCGTTGTATTTAAAATACGTTTGTGGTTTGCGCTATGTAGTATCCGAACATTGGTCAGGCTATTTATCTGTGAATAGAATCAAACTGAATTTCCTAAGGAAGGTTATATCCCGTAAAATTTTTAACGGGGCCGATCGCATTATAGTGGTTACGAAAAATTTAGAAACAGCTATCGAACGATTAAATGTAAAAACTCCTTTTACAATCATTCCGAATGTAGTGGATATTTCCATTTTTAGTATCGATCATTCAAGAACAAAGAGATCAAAAAAACAGATGCTCCACATTTCAACCCTTGAAGAGCAATCAAAAAACATAAGCGGTTTGCTGGAAAGCATTTGTAAATTATCAGTTTCACGTCAGGACTTTGAATTGCAAATTATAAGCGATGGAAATTTGCACCCTGCTATTAATTTGGCAAAAAAATTAAATATTTTTGACAAATCGGTTTTTTTTGATGGCACAAAAACTACGGAAGAAATAGCCGCCATTATGCAACATTCTGATTTTTTTATTTTATTCAGTAATTATGAGAGCTTGCCATGCGTGCTCATTGAATCACTGGCAAGCGGTATACCGGTTATCGCAACCAAGGTAGGGGGGATTCCGGAGCATATTACAAATGATCTGGGCCTGCTTGTCGAACCAGGAAATAAAGAGCAATTGCTGAATGCAATGAACCAAATGCTGGATAATTTTCAAAAATTCGACAAAAATATGCTGAGGGATTATGCAATCAGAAATTTCAGTAAGGAGATAGTAGGGGAAAAATTTCAGGAAGTTTATCAATACATTTTAACTGATTACTCAACCTAACGATGTCTGCTTCCGGAAAACCTTCACTTCGTTTTGCCGTTATGTGCAACGGCACCTTTCTGAAAGAATGGCAATTCAGGTGCATTCAGCAGGTCCTCGAACTCGAAAACACGGAACTTGTAGTCCTGATAGAAAATGAAAACACACCCTCTGCTCTCCCATTTTTCAACAAGACCCTGCAAAGAATTTTTCATTTTTCTTTTTTCAGGGTTTACCTTCGGTTTTGGTATAAAGCCAAATCAATTCGCGAAGTAAATACAAAAGCCATTTTTAAAAACATTCCTGTCCTGCCCTGCCAACCGATTATAAAGAATAAGCATTCACACTATTTTAAGGAAGACGATATAAAAAAAATAACCGAACTCCGACTCGATTTTATTCTGCGTTTTGGCTTCCATATTATTCGGGGAGAGATTTTAAATACCAGTCGGTATGGTATCTGGTCTTATCATCATGGAGATGAACAGAAATACCGAGGGGGCCCTCCGGGATTTTGGGAAACGTACTATCATGATAACGTCTGTGGCGCCATTTTGCAGAGGCTCACAAACAAACTGGACTCCGGAGTAATCCTTAAAAAGGGTTATTTTAAAACCATGCAACATTCTTATTCAGCCAACACGGATATGCTTTTTTTTGAAAGCGCCAGATGGCCTAAACAGGTTTGTATCGACATTCAGAATGATGTAGCTCAGTACCTGCATCATAATGCTATTGAAACGAACGCGCCTCTCTACCGCTTTCCGAACAATTTTCAGGCCTTGAATTTTTTTTTCATCCAATTGAAAAATAAATTTCTTTTTCATTATATCGATCTTTTTTGTTCTGAGGAATGGAATGTTGCCCTTGTTGATAGACCTATTCAAACTTTTCTGAGTGATTCACTTGTTCCTTCCGATTTCAAATGGTTGCCAAGTCCCGAAAAAGGAACCTATGCGGCAGATCCTTTCGGGTTCCTTTTAGCCGAGGAGTTACACATTTTATATGAAAAATACAGTTACCGACAGCAAAAAGGGACTATATCTTCCGTATATTACGAAAAAAAGAGTGCTACTTTTACTGATTATTCAGTAGTGATAGAAAAGTATCATCATTTATCCTATCCTTATACACTGGAACACGATCAAAATATTTATTGTATTCCTGAAAGTTATGAAACAAACGAAGTGTCTTTATACCTGCTGGATAAACAATCGTTTAAGTGGGAAAAAAAGGGAACTTTAGTAAAGGATTTTTCTGCAATTGACAGCACTTTGTTTTTTTATGAACAAAAATGGTGGCTTTTATGTACCAATAAAGGCAATCCTTCTGCACTTAGCCTATCCGTTTTTTATTCCAGTCAATTAGAAGGTCCCTTCTACCCACATAGGAACAACCCGGTTAAAACGGATATTCGTTCCTCCCGTTGTGCAGGAACTCCTTTCTATCATGAAAACAATCTGTACCGACCTTCCCAGGATTGTTCCAAAACATATGGGGGAGCAATTACCCTAAACAAGATTATTAAGCTCACTTCTACAGAGTATAAGGAGGAGTCTGTTCGTTCGTTAGTACCTTTTGATTCAAAATACAAAGATGGAATACATACCCTATCTTCGGTTGGTAACTACACTCTGGTTGATGGGAAACGAATCGTTTTTTCAGCGGATCATTTTAGAAGAAGCTGGAAAAGAAAGATGAAAAAAATATTTTCCAGAAACATTCCAAAAAACTAAAATTAAATTAATGCTCCGGAAAATTTTTTACACCTTTTGGACGAAATTCATTACTGCCGTTATCAATTTCCTGATCATTATTATTACTGCTAAATATCTTGGTGCAGAAGGCAGGGGAACAATCAGTCTGGTTGTATTAGGAATAACTCTTACTCAGATTTTCAATGACATAATCGGAGGAGGTGCATTGGTTTACCTTGTTCCGAGAGTTGGTGTTTTCAAGCTATTTATTTCTGCCTATGGTTGGACATTTATCTCTTCCGCCATTGTAGCCGTATCATTAACTTTTTTAAAACTAATCCCTGTTCAATATTCCCTGCATGTTTTCTTTTTATCCCTGCTCCAGTCTTTATTTACAATTAACCTCTCTCTTATTTTAGGCAGAGAAAACATCCGTTATCATAATCTTTTGAATTTTCTTCAAATCATCTTTCTACTTGCCGCACTTCTGACTATTTTGTTTGTGTTCCATAAAACGGAATTGATTTCTTATTTTATTTCACTGTATATCAGTTACGGACTTGTCTTTTTATTCAGCTTTGTGTTCATAGCCAAAGACATTCAACCTACTTCATTGAATGGTCTTGCTCTGGTCATAAAAGAAATTTTCAGGAACGGATTTTTCATACAGATGGCGAACGCTGTTCAATTATTAAATTACCGGATGAGCTATTATATTCTGGATCATTCCTCCTCAGGAGTTTTTTCAGGGATCAAACTCGTTGGCATTTATTCGACCGGGGTGGCTATTGCAGAATCACTATGGCTCATCCGGCAAAGTATAGCCATGGTCCAATTTTCACGAATTGCTAATTTGACTGATATTTATAAATCCAGGATATTGACTATCCAATTGGCAAAGCTTGGCTTCTGGGCCAGCCTTTGCTGCCTTATACCCCTTTTATTATTACCGGAAAATTTTTACACCTATCTGTTCGGACCCGAATTTATTTCTATTCCAATAATAATTAGGTATTCCAGTGTCGGAATCATTTCTTTAAGTTTATCGGCCATGTACAGCCACTACTTTTCGGGAATCGGGAAAAACCATATCAATACTATCGGATCTGGCATTGGCCTTGTTTTCACCTTGTTTTTTTCTTTTTTGCTGATACCTTCTTTTCACCTGACAGGAGCTGCTATAACAGCCTCCCTCTCCTACCTGGCCACTTCCGTATTCCTTTTCCTGGTATTTGTAAAGGAAAGTGACTTTAAGTATACCGAACTATTGCCCCGGATCAGCGACTATCATTTTTTGACAAATTATATTAAGAATTACCTGAAATAATTAGTTTGCTCTTTTTCATAATTCTCCCTACATTAGCGAACATTTATGTAAAACAATCATTTAATTAATCAAAATTATCATGAAAAAGACAATACTGTTCGGAGTAGGTTTGATGATTGCATACTGTGGCAATGCTCAAACTCTCAATAACCAAAATAATAAGGCAAAAATACCTGCTTATCTTTCCAACATTCCTGCGGTGAAAACAAGCATCTATGCTCATAAGGAAAATAACATTTCTTATGTTCAGTCCCAACCAATAAACAATGGGAATTCTGCATCTAAAAGAACAAAATTACCTGGCGCACTTTCCACTTCTGCCACTGAAATAGGTAATACCTTATATCAGCTTCAAACAAACGCTTCTGTACGCAATGCCTTATTCAAAAGTAAAGACGGAAGCATTTCCGCCGTATGGAATTACTCCCCGGAATATGATGCAACCCAGGCTTATCCTA
>Ga0206820_1045_pt1 | contig 32382 bp, 36 predicted proteins | sample Alteio_BWOrgCont_84_FD_152857 | JGI IMG/M metagenome (GOLD analysis project Ga0206820, IMG submission 152857) | Enriched cells from forest soil in Barre Woods Harvard Forest LTER site, Petersham, Massachusetts, United States -... | ecosystem: Environmental > Terrestrial > Soil > Temperate forest >...
GTAGCAGTTGCACTAAAAACTGAATTTGGATGCGTTGCGTTAATAATTAATTGTTCCTTCGGAGAAACACAGCCGTTTATATTAATTGACTGCGCAAATACCGTATCATTTCTCTGAATATCATCTATTAAATACGGATTACCCGTATAAATAGGAGTTCCCTTTGAGTTATACCAGTAAATTGAGGCACTTGTCGGAGATGAAGATTCTAAAACAACATTTGAGGCCAGACAGTAACCGGGGAGCAAATCCACTACTGGCATTTGGGAGCTGTCCTTTGCGACATTTAATATATACGTATTTTCGGTTGATGTGCAGCCCGTAGATTGCACCTGAAATAAACTTAAAGTGTCATTCGCCTTAATATTTGGTATTGTAAAATTATTGCCTGTAAAAAGTAAACTTCCCTGCTCATTAAACCATTTTACTGTGTTTCCGCTGCCGTTTGTAACGTTCAGCACCGGAGAAGTGCCATAGCAGTAGAGCTGTTTTAAGCTGATAACCGGCGCAAGGGCTGTATCTTTCGCCACACTCAATACGATCTGTGTTAATGCAGACTGGCAGCCATACTGTGTTGTCTGCTCTATGTTAAGTGTATCGTTTTCAAGTAAATTATTTACCTGCAAAGTATTACTGCTCAGGAGCAACTTGTTTCTAGAATTATACCAATTGACGGTGCTTAGCGGAAGTTCGTTGTTTAAACTTAGCGTAACGCTTGTTCCATAGCAGTAGTATGGAGGCATTGTAACCCCTGGAATCAGCGCAGTATCTACGCTGGCCGTTACTATTTCCCGTTTACTTTCGCAGATCAGTGGACCGATGTTTAGGGTCGGGTAATAAAGCGAATCAATTGTAGAGGCGTAGAACGATTTACTTTTTGTAAAATTTTTAACCGTTAAAGTATTTCCGGTTTCAATCAGTGTGCTTGCATCGGAATCATACCACCTGTTCACTGCTAAATATCCTTTCATTCCGGTAGTGTCTGTGGTTAAAACTAAATTCAGGGGGCTTCCTTTACAAACAATGGTATCCGAGGAAATAGTGGGAGGATTTGGAGTTGGGATTGGAACCAGACTAAAAACATACTGCTTTGAAGAGCAGTAACCGTTATTCTGATCTACGTAATATGCAGTTGAGACAAGCACATCCGGATTTGTATAGGAGATCCCCGTATGAAAAGATGGACCAATGGAATCTAAATACCAGTTATAGGTGTATCCCGGTACTGGATTTAAAATATTCATAGTGGCCGAAGCGTTTTTGCAGGTAGCTAAAATGGTAAATCCTCCAACATTTTGAACCAGTGGCGAGGATGGATTTTGGCAAAGTACTACTGACCACTGATCGGTAGTTTTTGTATTTCCGGCGCAGTTGTTTGCAGTTTTATCTAGCCCTGCTCCCGAGTAAGAAGCTCCTGAAAGTAAAACAACATCATTGTAATAGCCTACGCTTGAAAGAAGATCGTCGCTGCTTCCCCCGTAACAGAAATCATTAGTTACAGTCATGGTACTTGAATTGATTCGTAAAATCCAGTAGTCCTGGCCGCCCTTCGCTGCTGACGTTTTATCAAAGGCAGGGCCGCTGGCTACGTTCGTGCCTAAAATGAAATTGTTCTTATTATCTAAAATGACATCCCCTACCGTAATGTCATCATTGGCCCCGTAAGCGTATTCCTCCTGGACAACCATTGTGGATGAAAGCTCAACTACCCAGCAGTCCTTTTTGCCCGAAATAGTCCTTGCAGGGGCAGTGCGTAAATGAAAGGCCCCTCCAACACAGGAGCTGTAATAATCTACCGTATTTGTTGGTAGCGGGATATGCTCCATAAATAGGTAAGCATTACCGCCACAATAAATTAGTTTTTTTAGCCCTCGCGTAGCCATAGTGACTACCGTAGGCTAAAGAACTTTGTTTAACGTCAAATTGATTGTAAAGCGAAGTCATCCCATACGAGTAAACACTACTGGAATTATCACCGCATGGAATACGGTGATACATGTTTTCCAGGGTGTAAGAAAATAGTAGATCACTATTTGAAAGTTCAAGAACCTCTCCGCAGTAGCCGTTATAAACTTCTACGTAGGAAACGACTTGACCTGCCGGAGCCAAGTAGCTTGAACCAAGAAGAACCGTGCTGCTTAAAAAGTTAAACGAAGCATCCAGCCGAACATATCCCATGAAATTACCCAATGCGTAATTGTTTCCGCTTGGGCCCATATAGCTCACGAAATTACCGCACAGGATATAATCGCCATTAGAGATTTGCTTAAAATCCGTTATCTGTTCAATGTCAGGATTGCTGTATGTCCCAAAGCTCCAGGAAGTACAAAGGGCCGTTTGATTTAGAATATTACCGCTAAAATCAATTTCAACGATCCATATTTGTCGGCTGTTGTTTACTAAAGCGGATGGAAAAGGGTTGGTGCAATTTAGTGTGGATGTTTTATTACCGGTGTTGCCGCTAAATGAAACGCCTACCAGTAAAAAGCTACTTGCCTTTGGAATAACTTTATACAAGATATCATCACTAGAGCCGCCATAAGCATTGTTCCATACTTTCGTGCCATTTTTATCATATTCCACTACCGAATAATCCTGTCCCCCGTATTGAACTGTCAGATCCACCGGAACTGCGGATTGGCTGATATTACCAAAAACAAATAGATTGCCGCTGGTATCACGAAAAGTAAAAACGCTCCCGTCCATGTTCTGACCTCCGAAAGTCATGTCATTAATCTTGGATAAGCTCTGAGCAGATAAACTCACACTTAAAAGGATAATTATTGGAAAAATGATTTTTTTCATGGTTCTTATTTTATAAGTAAAACCTAAATCCGGCATTTGCATAATATCTGAAAGGGCCAAAGCTGGAGCCATTGTCCCATATTTCTTTAAATTCTATAAGTAGAGCCAGTTTATTTAAAACATATATTTCCGAATTTGCATCCAGCAGTAAACCGTATGAAAAATTGTCCGTTTTATTATTTAGAACTTCATTCGAACTATTTTCTTCTCCAGCTAGTGCGCCATAGCCGAGATTTAAAAACACCCGGTCTTTGATCTTGAAAACAGTATGATTTAGTTCAATGAAAATGTAATTGGTATTGTAGGAAGTCAGATTTATTTTCCCATATTCATAATTTAGGACTATCCTAGCTATAAACTTTTCACTTTCAAACTGGCTATACCCAAGACTAAACTGCTTTCCGTATTGATTTACTCCCGTTGTTATATCAAATCCTCTAAACCCTTCAATATGACGAAGACTTATTTTTTCCTCCGGAGTAGACTGCTGATTTTGATTTTGAGCGGAAGCTTCAAAGGAAAGAAGTAATAGAACGGAGAGTAGTTTTTTCATAAGGTAAATGTGTTGCTTGTCAATAGCATTTAGTTTTAAAGCGTAAAATTTATCATCTGTGTAACTGCCAGATCGCGTTTAACTTCGATCAACTTTTTTTGTTGCTGCTCGTCCATTTCACTGGCCTGTTTTAAGAGTTCTGCCGATTTCTGCTCATATTCCAAAGCCTGAACCTGGTACTGATTCACCATATCCATCATTTTCATTCGGTCTCCCGGCGTTAACTTTATGTTTTTGTCACTGCTTCCATCTTCATTTATAGCTAAATGCACTTCTTCACTCAGCTGCATCAAATGATCCGATATGGCTTTGTACTTTAACCCAAGTTCAAGCTTCATCCGGGCATTGTACCCGTTTAATGCCGATTGCGCGTTGTCGGCTCCCTTGATACTATTACTGAGCTGATTCATCCGGCTGGTTATTTCGGCTGAACCTATCGCGTAAGCATTATCGGAACGAGTATCCAGTTGATCCAGTAAACCTGAAAAGGTGCTATTGTAAACCTCCGTATTATCACATTTTAAAAAACCTGCTTTCACTTTGCTTACTATATCCAGGAATTTTACCGCCTGGGGAAAATAATTGCTCTGCTTTATACAAAAGACTTTATCCAGTATCTGGTTAACATCGTTTAACTTTAAGTCCTTTATATCTCCTATATTTTTTAATCTTTCTTCCGATGCCTGAATAAAATCTTTGATCTGTACAAATTCCTGATAGGACTGTTTTCCTTGCTGATATACCTGCTGTAACTGCTTAAAATCAGCAATTGCCGTACTTAACATCTGACCGTTTTGACTTATGATTACTCCATTTTGGGCCATAACGCCCGGATCGGTCGTTGCTATTTGAGATTTAGCGGTATAAGTCCATATTAAAAGAATTAGCGTGAAAAGGCTGTACACTTTCTTCATTTTAGCTTTTCTTGGGTGGAATAATAAATAGTTTATAACCGTCTTCAAGATTCAGCGTAGCGGTCTTTTTGATAAGTGCCTTGCTTTGGGATGTAACCGCCTGGGTAATGGAATTTATTACCCCTCCATACGTACTTGTAATTTGAGGAGCATTAACCTGATCGGTAGTTTTGTCTACCACTTCATCAATTGGGGCCTTGTAATAAATACCCTCCATACGGTCATTATCCTGTACAGCTAAACTGGCGGGAAATTCACCGGTTGGAGTTTTTATTCTGTTTATTTTTATATGTACCCTGTTGCCCTGGAAAACGGCTTGACCGTAAAAAATGGAGTTTTTAGCAACACTAATCGCCCCTAGCTGAAAACCTTCCGTACTTCTAAGCATTACAATTCCGCCGTTTTCAATTTTCTGATCTCCATAAACTTCGGCCTTGTATGAAAACAAGGCAGAGGCGGAATTTGACTTTTGCAATAACGAACTGTTTTCCAACGAAATAGTACCGAAAGGATTTTTTTCTGCCGGGGCACTTCCTGTACTAGCTTGCGCCTGCTCGGCCACTGAAACCGTTGATATATCCTTTTTTGAATTAAAATAATTGGAGTGAAAATCCAGTTTTGAACTTGGCGTGTTTTCCTGCACTTTCTGACTGCTGATGGCAATAGAAGTAGTCAATGTTCTATTTTGGGCCGGTTTAATTGTGGCAACGGTGCTTTTAAATTCAGCTCCCGTTTTATTAACTGGGTCTATACTTTCTGACTTTTTTGTGAACTCATTAAAATTTGGGACAACGTAATTATTCTCTTCGTATCCCATTTTTTTACGTTCTGTTTCTTTTTTATTTTCTTCAAACTGCTGCATCTTACTCTTTTCCTCTATCCTTTTGGGCGTGTAGCTAAGCTGCCCAACCGTGGGCATATCTGTAATTCTATCTGCCTGACTTTTAAACAATAGTCTCACGCAGATAAATAAAATTAAAAGCCCAAAGCCGGAAATAAACAAAAGCTTGGTAAGCCTTTTATTGTCTATGGGCTTAGTTTCCGGTTTACTTTCCATTTGATAAAACCAGTTGAGGGGAACTTTGAATCAAAGACCCATTTATTTTTATTTTAAGTACCCGATCGCCACTACTTTCCCTTATCAGTAGCATTAAATACCCATTATTCGCAAGGGCAAAGGCTGGAATGACATACGGAAGAAGCTCCGTTTTACCAGCAGCAACTTCTTTTATTCCTGGCTCCCCAACAGGAAACACATCAATGGGAGCCTTTTTAGATTTTCTAAGGGCCCCCTTTATCATATCCTGGTAATACTGAAAGGAAATAAAATCCAGCTTATAGGGTATGGAACTCTTGTTTTTTAAAATGAGTTTTAAATACGTATTGTCATGATCGTTTCTAATAACAGAAACTGAGGCATCCAACGTAGGGGAAACAAAGCCTAAAGTTGCAATCTCATTTTTGGTTTTTATAAATTCAAGCATTTTTGCTTTTAATGCAGTATCGGTGCTTAACACCCTGGAAACCGTTTCGGATTTAATAGTGGAGCTTTTCAAATCCTTTTCTTTAGTTGCTTCTGCTTCCTGACCGTTTGTATTTGGTTTAATTGTCCTTTCTCCTGAGCTACTTTGCTTAAAATCATAGTAATAGCGCTTGTTTTCCGTTTTGTATTTGAGCATTCCAAAATAAATATCCCTTCCTGTTTTAATTAAAACGGTCGTAGGAGCAATGTTTTGTTTTAATGCCTTAACAAAAACGATATTGCCTTTCACCTGGGCTGCGTAATCTTCCGGATATCCCACATCACAAAGGCTGACATCTTCCGCAAAAACCATGTAAGATGTGTTTTTGGTATCGCAAAAAATAGTGTCATTGCCCGTACTGTTTGTTTGTGCGGAAATGTAGCCTATTAGAAATGTCATTAAAAATAAAACCCTGTATTTCATTAGCGTAAAGTATCTTTTGGAGTGTGTATGACATTATTGATCCTGTATTCTATAAAATAGAAATTGGAAATGAGAAGACCGAATGGATTTTTTTCTGATCTATTGTCTTCCACTACCTCCATGACCGCTCCGTATGGAATTTCTTTGGAATAGCCAGACCAGTATACGGCCTGTTTTAACCATATTTTAGCTTTATAGGGTTTTTCGTTCATATTCACCTTAATGGAATCTACTATGACCTTTGTATGCGCGTTTTCTCTTTTGTATAGCTCATAGAATCCTCCCTTTTGCAGCTGATCGTAAATCTTTTGCCCATTTACATTATCTATCAGGCACAGCGCGCTTTCAATATTCTTATTGAAGGTGTATTGATCCCCTTCCAAAAGATTCTGAAAGAAAATGCGCACATGGTTTTTTATTTCATAATCCTGCCGGATGCCGTAATCATTCCGCTTGGCAAGAAAAGTTCCCGCCTCCGTGACTACATAGATATTTTTTCCGTTGTTATTGGAAATTTTTACAAATAGAAAAGCAAAGACCAGTATTAAAAAGGAGCAGCAGATTATTGTAGCCACTACAATAGTGCGCATGCTTTTGATGGTCTTTAAAAAATCGGTGGTGTCCATATTAGTTTTCGCTCGTGTTTTTTCCAATAGTGTTATTTCTAAAGCCCCCATAAGCTCTTCCGGCTCTTCTTGCCAGGTTATCTCCCTCCATTCCTCCGGCAAGTCCCGCTAGTTTAGTATCTGCCTTTCCTAGAGCGTACCTTCCTGCGTCAATTCCCCTTTCTGCCCCGTAACTGATAACTGGCTGGGCTCCCCTTCCAATTCCAGAGCCTATCGACATCATGGTGGATGCACTTTGGATCATTCGGCTCATAAACATACTTCCATGAGCGTGTATATACCTTCCCGTTAAATAAGGAGCTATTAAATACATTAAGGCCATTCCGATATTTACCGTAGTTATCCCGTCGAGGGTTTCGTGATCCTCACAATATTGCAGGTAGTTATATAAAATCAAATCCAATACCGCCAGTGATACCATCCAAAAACCAACCGATATGTAATATTTCAGCCAGTGCTTTAAATTCTCTTCAAAGCCCGGAAACATGGAAAGAAGAATTGCAATTGGCCCGGTAGCAAAAAGGAAAATCATAATGAGTGATCTGACGATATAGGTAACGGCTCTTGAAACGACGATAATCATATGCGTACAATTGGCAATGATCCAATCCATTATATTGGATAGCTTATCAAAAAATCCTGGGTCAGGATGGCTTGTTTTATATTTTTCATAAACCTCGTTTACTTTATCTACGATCGTTTGACCTGATCCGTACTGGTCGAACATTATTTTGACGTTATCCGTGAAATAGGAAATCATGATATTGATCTGTGTCATTATTTCCGTATACTGAAATAAAAAAAGAACCAGTAAAAAAGTCTTTCCAAGCCCTATAAAATCAGCATCTTTCTCGCTGTATAGTTTTGTCATAAAGGTGAAAAACCTTAAAAGAAGAGCTATCCCCACAACCGGAATGCAAATCTTTTGAATTTGTCCGGCTACACTTACTCCTGCATCATATAGGGAAGTAATGTTTGTAATCCCAAAATTTTGCGCAGCCGTTGTATTAATGGCAGCCGGAATAGTTGAGTTATATTGCAGAAAAAAATCCATGTCTATTTTCTTTCAAATACTCCTTTACTTTTGTCTTCTTCCCACTGCTTTACTGCAAATTCAATATTCCCATTGTATAATGCCTTTAGCTTATTAAGATGATTCCTTTCTACCGGGTTGGAAGTCAAAACGGCATGCTCCGAGGTAGGGACTTCTAGTACAAAAACAAAACTCTTGTTTCCTTGCTTTAAAAAGACCTCTCTGCAATCACTATTTACCCGGATAGACCGAATTTTATTCATTTCGTCCGTTGTAAATCCCAGGTGTACCCCTAGTTTTTCTATCTGAGTTTTATCGGTATGGTTTAAAATCATTTTCGATTCAGCGTTATTTATAATGGCTGTACCTACCTTAGATTTTATGATCTCGTCTATTCCCTGAGTGATAATGGTCATAGAACCATTGTTTTTCCGAAGTGTCCGGTACATATACTCTACGAATTGACCCATTGCCTCTGAAAGCATACTCCACGCTTCGTCCATCGTGAAATATTTTATTTCATCGGGGAATTTACGCACCGTATCAAGGGCAAGTTCGGTTAGTAGCATAGCTACTATTGGATATAACCGCTCATCGTCCTTTACTCTTGCCATGTCGAAGCAAACCAAACGGTGATCCGATATATCCAAAACCTCTGTGGAGTTCAGTAGTTTTTTATACTTTCCCGTTACAAAGGGTTCAAGACAAATATGAAGCTCTGTTAAATCAAACCTATCAAACTTCCTTTTTAGATTCTCGTCTTTTTCAATTTCTTTCTCGAAAAACTTTAGCCATTTTACAAACTGAGCAAGATTTGGTACGGAATCAGACTTGTCGGTATTGAAATAGCTGTAAAACATGGGAACAAGGTCTTGCAGTATAGCCCATTCCACATTGTTTATTTTTTCTCCCTTTTCCTTCCACAGCATACTTATTAGGGAAATAATAAAGGCCACTTTATCGTCATTGGCTACATAATACCCTTCTTCGTTTTTATTACATAAAAAGGGATTGAACGATATGGGGTTCTCCGGGTCGTACTCAAAATATTTTCCGCCTACAATTTCTATCAGGTTCTTATAGGAACCCCCAACGTCTATAATGATCTGCCGCTCTTTACGTTCATAACGCTGGATAACGAAAAATCCAACGGTAAAAGATTTACCGCTACCCGAAGGGCCAATAACTATACAATTTTGATTATTCAGCTCCCGGTTAAATAGATTGATATAAACCAAATTACGGAAACGATCTGCCACATAATCCCCCTGGTCGTATGAGAAAAATTCATTCGTGGGGTTCATGTAACAGCTTGCTTCGCTGCTTTTCATTAATACCCACCGAATATTTCCCCCGGCCCCGCCCGGCAGGCAGGCAAAGAATATATTGGTATTGTCAAATGTCTCTACCAGCGGCTTTGCTCCATAAATCGACCGGATTGCATCGGAAGCAGTCTGTATGTTCTTTTCCCTGGCAAGTTCCCCATTGGCATAAATGATTACCTGTAATGACACACTTATAAAACGTTCCTGGCTTTGCCTCATTTGCATCGTAAAGGAATCCAACTCTTCCAGTTTTGCAACGGCTTCCTGACCAGAAAAACGGGTCAGGGCTGAATTGAGCCTCTTTTGATTATCCAGAGTTCTTAAAACCGCTTTGGTATCATCTATATACCAGCTTGTTACCGTAACATGAGGGATTTGTAAATAAAGCCCTAAAGGCCATGTATAGGGACAATCGACGCCGTAAAAATTCGGCCAGGAGTAAAATATATCCGCTCCCTGTTCATCCAGAGATATGACATTTACCTTTTTTTCTCCTATAACCAATGAATTCTGGTTATTCAGAAAGCTTTTATAAGGCTGCTCCACCTGCTGTTTAAATTCAAGGTTAAGCATCTTATAATACAAATCCTTTAGTTCTTCCCCATTTAAGGCTTTGACTGTTATAAAGCCGCTGGACATAATTGTTTCTGTAAAAGCCCTTCCGTTTTGTTTTATCTGCTGTAGTCTAAGTTCAAGGCCATTGAAATTCTTATTAAATAGTGCGCTCCCTCCAGAAGCATAATACGTACTTAAGGAGTTATGCTTAATATTTTTTACTGAATTGGAAACAATAAACAAATAGCTGTGCTGCTTTAAAACCGGACGGGCCTGAAAATGCTTGTTGTTCTCCTTTTCAAAAAACCCAGTTTCAACGGATGTAGTTTCCTTTTTGCTACCTGTATAATAGGAATTAGAATAGATGTCAATTTTCTGAATAATGTAATGCTCCGGAAGTGTCAGACAGGCGGTTTCAAATGATTTACAGAATATTTCATGTTGCAAATCACTCATGCTTTCAAATGGCGCACCAACAAACTCAAAGCCAATAGCTACCCTTCCATCCTTTAGAATTATCAAATCCTTTTCGATCCTAAGAATAGGAACGACCTCTTCCAATGTCTTTTCCCCCTTGCTTTCCTTTAGTCCGAACATTATCTTTTTACCGCGATTTTGAATTTCCGGAGTTCAACCTTTTTCCCCTGTAAAAATTTAAACGAAAAAAGACTTAACAGGAAGCCAGGGTAGTTTTGTTTCGCGCCCCATTTTAAAAGCAGGTAAAGTCCCCAGGAAGAAAAAATCAGAAACAGCCAGAACCATAGGCCAAGTACCAGCCCGAATGAACCGATTATATTGTTAAGAATAAATAATACCAGAAAGTAACCTACAAGTATGATAAACTCCTGTACAGGTAGACCCATTACGTAACTCGGTTTTTCAATATTCTTATTGACTTTCATTTTAAAAGGATACCGAACCGCCTCCAAGATTTTCTATGATTTCCGTAGCAAATGTGATCCACAGCCCCCACATGATACACCCAAGAGCAAACATTACCCACTCCATACCTGCTTCCTGGTGTTTAAAGAATGTTTTAAAAATAGCCCGTCCGGCAGCTCCAAGAGTAAGTATGGCAAGTACTATATTGACAATTGGTTTTAGCCAGGTATAAACACTTTCCAGTTTTGCTTCCGTGGCCCCGGCAAAGGCATCTGTACTCATAAAAAACAATCCTACTAATACAGCTGGATAGATATATTTGTTGAATTCTGCTTTTTTCATGATTTGTAGTTTTGTATGATATTTATTTCCTGATTTGTACCTAAAAAATTTTGAGCTGTCCCTTCTTCCAGCTTTTTAAAAAACTCCACAAGTGAAACGCCTAACTTATCGCAGATTGCAATTAATGTGGAACAAGACATGTCATTATTTCCCATTTCTATCCGGCCAACATTAATACCTAGATCATATAAAATATCTTCCTGTGTAATTCCCTTTTCTTCCCTTATTTGTTTAACCGTAAATGCAATATTCTTTACTGCATCCTTATTTCTCATCCTTGCCATATCGGGTAACGAAGGTCTGACTAATCAATTTTTCAGATTATTACAAAAACGTAAGAAATAATCTTCGATCTTTTTATCAGTGGAAATTCTATTTGAACAATCAGGTACATAAATACCCTTGATAACAGTAGTTTACAGCTTATGGAAGCTATATCCTTTTGTGGTCGATCAGTTCAAACCTAGCCCTAAAACATTCAGAATTTGTTTTAATTTAGTGACGAGAAAACTGCATTTGAAACAAATGGAAAATAGGAAGGAAGTCGTAGACCAAATTATTGCACTCGCTTTGAAAGATATCAGCGAAGAGCAAAAGACTGAAATTCTTATTCCGTTTTTAAAGATTTTTTATTCTTCTGCCGTATTAGATGAAACAGAGCTGAAAGAAAATGAACGGCTAGATGATAACGACATCATTATGATCTGCTCCAGTTGTATAATAGATCGGATTAGTTCAGGAGAATTGAATTGTGAAAAGGTACATAATCAGATAATGGTCTGGATATACGCCACTTTAAAGAAAATCACTTATATAGGTGAACGTGACTGGCTCCTTGAAGAAAAGAACAGATTAAAATACTTTTCGGCAAGTGAAAAAGAGTTTACGGAAATGGCTCTCGATAAAATATCGGTATTATTTAACTGGTGTACTGAACTTTCTACGTTAACTACGGAAGAAAAAACTAATTGGGATTTAGACGGTATAATTTATGTAAAGAAGTTTTTTGCCTGTGACCCTGTTAGTTTTGAAAACAGAATAAATAGCTCAGATAAAACTTTCAGTTTTTGATATAAACTGTACTATAAAAATTTCTTTTTCTGTGTTTTATTAAAAGGTGTCGTTTTTTCTTCCGGCATTTCAAAGTTTTCATCTACCACACCCGAATATTCGTTTGTTAGTGCCTCTGATTCATCCTCTATTAGCCCCGTAGCCGATTCAAAATTAACTTCTAGTGGAGGTGCAGTATCAGTTTCCGCCTCTTTCTCCGGTTTTTCCTTATTTAATGCCCTCGCAGCCGTTTGACTTTGTTTTTTAATGGGCTTTAGCCCCTTCGGTTTTGATCTTACACTTTGGTCACGGGCGTAATTTTTCGTACCTAATATTTCCATTTCACTCTCTTGGCTTCCTACAGTTTCAATTTTGGGGCTAACCCTTATTGTAGAAACTGGAAGGGTCGCAATTGGCTTTTCGCTTTTGGCAATAGTAACCTGCCCGTGAAAAAGCGTGTAAAGGAAATTTAAAACAGCATAAATAATTAATGGAAGTGATAACAATTCTAATAGTTTAATTTGACGACCTACAAGAAAATTGGCGAGATTCTGCCCAAATAGTAAAGCAAACAGCACCATAAACAAAATAGAAATCAAAACCTCCATCCATTTGTTTTTACCTTTTAACAAAAGGGCTACATAATATCCAATAAATAAATTATTCATGCGGGCAAATGTAAATAAATAATTGAGAGCTTTTTCCCGCTATTGTTTTTCTAAGCTCGCTTCTTCGCTAAGAAAAATGATACGTGGTATCATACCGTCACTGCCGGTACTACTATCGGGGCTAAATAGCTGGTTTCAAATTTCACCTCTGATTTACTCCTGGAGCAATCTACTTACTTGTTCTGATACTTTTTTTTAAAGAAAACGAAATAAAAGGCCGCGAAGATAGTTGGGCTCCCACTAGCCGTCTCACCTTAAGGATGTCAAGGTCAAGGCCCTTCGGGTTTTCAAAATAATCTCCACACTTCGTTTTATTCTATTGTCAAGCCGAAGGCTTGTCCTATTCTTTACTCAGGTAGTATTTTTTTGAAAAAACCCTGACATCCCCGCCATAGCCCACCTTTCCATAGTGCTTTCTTTTTTTCGGTTTTCTTTTAAAAATTTTCATGAATCAAATCTCAAATAACAAAAACAATCAAAAAAACTGCGGAGCCAGCAGGGTAAATTCCGGCACAATTAAAATGGGACACAATTTAAATTTTAATGAAACCCTGCAAAGACATAGCTTCTTTACAGTTAAAGAAAAGGCTTGGCATAACCTGGGTATTTTACTCGATAAATGCCCCACATCAGCCGAAGCTATATGCCTTGCGGGATTGGATTATGAAGTTTCAAAAACGCCTGTGTTCTGTATACCTGAAAACCATACAGATATTGCAATTTCTAACAGAAAAGTAATACCGGACAAGTTCGCAACATATAGAGAAGATACTAAATCCGTTTTTGGAATTGTTGGAGATCGTTATACAATCGTACAAAACAGGGATGCGTTTACCTTCTTTGATGAAATTGTAGGAGAAGGGGCAGCCATATATGAAACTGCCGGATGTCTTGGAAGTGGCGAAGTTATCTTTATTACCGCAAAATTACCAGATTACATAAGGGTTGGTAACGACGATTTGATCGAGCAATACCTTTTTCTTACTTCCTCTCATGACGGTAGCGGAGCTATACAGATAGCTTTTACACCCATAAGAATAGTCTGCAACAACACACTAAACTTTGCCTTACAAAATTGCAGCAATAAATTAACTATTCGCCATACTGAAAGTGCAAAAGACAGATTAACGCAAGCCCATAACGTAATGGGAATCGTACATAAAGTTTCCGATGAATTGCAACAGGTTTTTAACCAAATGTCTAAGGTTAGAATAACCGATCCTCAGTTAGTTTCTTTTATAAAGCAATCCCTTGCCCCCAATAAGGAAGCACTAACAAAAATTGAAGCCTCCGAAGAGCTTTCCAGTCGGTTTAAAAACATGGTGAATGAATGCTATTTATATGCCGTTGCAAACCATACCCAACAACTTGAAACCACAAAAGGAACGGTTTTCGGGGCATACAACGCCATTACCGGATATTTTCAGAATGTGAAAACCTATAAAAATGATGAAGTTAAACTCAAAGGCATTTTAGACGGTGGTTCCCTGAACTATACACAAAAGGCTTTCAATAAGGCTTTATCAATGATATAAAGGAACCGGGGGAGAAATCCCCCTTCCTTTTATTTCAATTATTCATTAATTAAAATCAAATAAAATGAGTTTAGAAAAAATTGATATGCAAACAGTACAGATGCAGTTTGATTTTGCAGACCTACAACCCATAGAAGAAAAGCAGGTTAAAAAATCATACTCAAAAGACACCGGAAAATTCGTGTTTGAATTTATGGATATGCTTGCTGCCCCGATTATTACATTTTCAGAATCCTGGGCCGATGCAATTCCCCAAAGTTTAAAACAAGACGTAACACTATCCCGACTAATGGGTAGAATGCAAAAAGAGGAAATGGCTACCATCCCCGAAACAGTAGCCTACATAATGACCCGCACGTATGAAGCACCCATGAATCATGAGTGGGCTAATATTTACCTATGGTGTTCTTCTCAGTACATGAAACAGTACCGCAATAAAACGGACGAAGATCTAAAGGAAATAAATCCTTCGGAAAAATTGAGCGAGCATGAAAAATCTCTGCTTAAAAGGTTAAGAGTATGGATATGGGAGAAACGTAGAGAAGCCGTAAAAGCGCGGTTAAAACAAACAGCTAATAATCAGTATGAAAATTAAAATACTTGATATGAAATACAAATCAGACCCTAAGATCATAACCGCAAAGTTCACAAGTGAATGCTGCCAATGTGGTCAGAGTATACAAAAAGGAAACACTATAATATATTTTCCAAATGACAAAACGTCTATTGCGGAAACCCTTGCGGGCATTCGGATTATAGATCTTTTATAGAAAGCAAAATGGATGAAGAAACCTATAACAGCTACTACAAATGAAAACAATAACAAAAAAACAAATGAAAAAGGTAAGCGTTGCTGAGTGTTTAAAACTCATTTATGAAAATCAGGTAAATGCAAATGCCATTAGGGACATACCCAAAGAGGAACTGCAAAATTTCATCCTTGAAGTATTCAATAAAGGAATACTCGATAATTATTTAAGGCTTAAAGATAATGTCAGCGCTAAACCAAATTCAAACCCCGAAAAAATAAAAATGAAATTCTGGATGAATAATCTGACAGCGAATGAATATGAAGCAAGCATTAGTCAAATAGCTTCTGAATTTATACGCTCAAAGGATTATCAATTATATAAAAAGGGAATGAAATTTCAACGCTGTATGCTTGTCTTTATGACAGATGCTTATGGCAGTTTTGAGCAGATAACCGATGAACATATGTCTGCAATTTTTAAAGAAGTGAAACGCCTAAAACAAAGCTAACATGATTGGCCGGCAGAAAAATCAATCATTATAAACGGAAATTATTTATACAGCCTCATTTAAGTATGGGTGTATTTCCCTTATACTGATGCTATTCCGTACCGGATCAAATTTTACTGCCTTTTTACCTTATTCATTTTTTAAACGAAAACTTAAAAAGGTCGCAAAATTAGGTGGTAACGCTCAAAGACCAGCCCACTTCAGGGCTGTCAAGGCCAGGCCCTTTCAGGGTTTTTCGAAAAATCTCCACGCCCCTTTGAGGGTAGTATTTTTTGAAAAAGCCTTGACAGTCCGGCTAATTCCCACCTATCGGAAGAGCTTTCTTTTTAAGTATTTCATTTAAAACAAACTCTATGAATCAAAAACAAAATAACAAACTAAAAAACTGCAAAGCCAGCGGGATAAACATAGGTAAAACACCATGAGCTTAGAACAAATTGATAAAGAAATGGTTTATGACCGCTATGAATTACAGCAGCTTTCAGTAAAACAACTCTGTCAGCTACTTTCCATTACACTATACCAACTGAGAAACTTTGGTTTCTCAAAAGACAATCTAATAGAAATATTTTTAACCAATCAACCTGAACAATGAATACGCTGCAAACTGAAAATGAAAATTTTGCTTCCTGCACTAAGAAGATACAGGAAAATGCCTTACAGGAAATAGAAGTTACCTATCGTAACATAGTAAAAGCATCAAAAAGAGCGAAAATTATAACAAGTAAAGATGCCGAAATGGTACTAAGATCAATTTGGACTGACAACATAAACTTCTGTGAATCCTTTTACCTGATTTGTCTTAATAGATCAAACCGGGTACTAGGCTATATAAAACTTTCGCAGGGTGGTCTGACAGGAACAGTCGTTGACGTTCGACACATTTTTGCAATCGCACTGAAAGCAAATTCCTGTTCAATAATCGTAGGGCACAATCATCCTTCTGAAAATCTTAAACCATCCGAGCAGGATATTCAGCTCACTAAAAAAATAAAAGAAGTTGGGAAGCTTTTGGAAATACCGCTTTTAGATCACATTATTTTAACCAATGAAAGTCATTTCTCCTTTGCCGATGAAGGCATTTTATAAATACAACCGCCATGAAAAATAAAACCATCTATTATAAAGATAAGTTCGGACCTGTTTTCAATATTTCATTTTTTGACTATCAACTTTTTACTATTCAGAAAAATACTAATACTGGCAAAATTCTAAATTCAGGACAAATCCAGTTTTTACGATTTCCTTTTATTACTTCTGTTATATCTGCAAGAAGAAGAAGGGAAAAAGTAAAACTTGAAAACGTTATGTTTTATTACCATGTTAAACAACCTCAATTTAAACTGCCATTTTGAAAAATCAATCCCGAAAAAATACCAATCTGGTAAACGGATCAGTTATTTCTGGGAATTTCTTATCTGCTTCTTTATACTTAACATTTCCTTTTTAATACCATCTCGCAGTGATTTTCCATGACAATTATTATAGTTTTTGGGACTTCCACAAAAACAAGTTGTATTATACCTTCCACCATTTCTGATAAAAGTCAAGTATGATATTTTCAGGTCTTCGTATTGTTTTATCAACTGAAATATAAATTCTGGCAAATTCAACTGCTCATCATTAATTCTGTTCCCATAAGAATACAATTTTTCAACGCATTCGCAAATCAAAATAAAATCATCAACTACAACGTTCTCAGTAATGTTTATTCTTACATTATCAATAGACTGACCTGTATATTTAGCCTTATTGTCAGGGACAAACATAATTGATTCAAAAGGAAACTCCCTTGGGCTAATATCTATCAAATCGCCATTTTCTAATTCATAAACCGCATGATGCTCTGCTTCGCAAAGGATGTCTGTTTGAAAAATTGCCCATCCAAAATGTATGCTGCCACCTTCCAATTTTACTTTTTGTTCAACATCAATATAACAGTTGTGAATTTTAGCATACGGCTCAATTTTAACAGGAACTTGTTCCGGCTCATATTCCGAGCCTATCTTAGCTAATATTTTATCAATAAATTCATTCGTTTCTATTGGGCTTATTATTAAAGCCGCCATTCCGTTGAAACTATTATCTATTGTTTTTTGATCTTCACTCATCCTTCTAAAATATTTTCATTGCTCCTTCATCTAACCATTTAGCAACTTTTGTCGATCGAATCTTATGTCCATCCTTTATCACAAAACCAGATATCATTGCCAAGCATTTTATACATTACTGCTTTCCAAGAATTTGAATTTACTTTTGCTCGACTTTCCGCACTTTCCAATAAATGTAATCTAACTCCCTCTTTTCCTGAACGAGCATAAATTCTGTCTAATTGATCTTTTATTTGTACAATTTCAGAACCGGCATTTGAACTATATAATTTGTTTAACGAAAGCGAATCAAAATGATATTTAACCCGATCTATAAGAATCGCGTTCCATTCGGCAGGAGGATTAATAAAATAATTTACTACGATCGGGGACGTTCGGATAAGATTTGCATCTAACCATAAGTCCTTTTCAATATTGTCAAAATACGGGTGCAATGTTTCTTGTGCCGAATTTAAAGGGTATTTTGCACGTTTCAACTTATTGCAATCTGTACAGGAAGGAACCAAGTTTATTGGCACAATCGCAAGCCTTGGGTATAATGCTTTTGGCAAATGGTGGTCAAGTGTCGTGGCTATCCTTTGTGAACAAAGAGGACAAATACCATGTGCCGGAGCAGCCAATAGCTTATCATAAAGCGAACGGCCTGGACTACCTTTTTTCGCCATTCTACTTTTATAAACTTTTTCTAATTCTTTCGCTTTGACATTTCCATTGACTATGATTTCCCGATTTATCGTATGAAGTTGTAGAGCAGAAACTTTATTTTCAAATTCCAAAGAAGCAGAAGTAATTAACGGCTTACATGCACGCAGCTTATTTTGAAGTCTTATTTTTTTTATTCGGCTAATGCACGTTTCAAAAACGTCAGCTGGAACTTCCGTTGGTTTAGCTAAACTTTTCATATACTTTCTTCAAAGCCATTCCTTTCAACTGAAAGTGCTCGTAATATTGATTTGGCTTCCATACCAAGTTGTCCATTGAAATGATTTAAAGCAGAATTATAATTATTCTCTTTCTCAATAGCATCATTTAATAATTTATGAAATCCAGAATTTGTAACCTCAAGACCAAACACCTCTCTAGTTAATGCGCCTACATTTTCACCGAAAGATTCCGATTCAAGTCTTTCTACAATAGCTTCGGCGCCATTCCTTCTTAAAGTCAATACACAACTTTTGGGCACTTCTTGCAGGATTACAGGCGAATGTGTCGCAATTATAGCCACGCCATTTTTATGAATCATTAAATCCGAAATAGCCCTGATTAAGGCTGACAATAATGGTGGATGGAGATGAGCTTCTGGTTCATCCATTAAAACTAAACTACGCTCTTCCAATTTTTCTACCAATTTAGAAACTGTAAGTAGAACAATTTTATGACCTGAACTAAGTTTCAGAAATAAAGGTGTAGCTCTATTTATAAAAGTCGAGTGTTCAATGATGTCAATGGCAGAGGAAATAGCCGCATCTTTAAACATAGGATCTGATTCAAGCATCTCAATAGCTCTTTTCCATAAAATACTCTTTGAACCAACCTTGCAGGCCCAAACACTTTCGACACATTCTTCATTTAACATAGTTCGACTTTTCGGACCCAATTCATTATCTGGATCCATTTTAGGTCGTTTTAAACCTATATATGAGTAATGGATACCAGAAGTTTTATCTTCTTGCTCTTTTATTGGTTCAGTTTCATCAAAGGCACTAAAAGAAACAGAAATTACATTGGAAAATAGATTTTGTTCTGGTGAAATTGCTTCAGACTTAAACACACCGCAGTTTAATTCTGTTTGTCCATTGTTAACTAACGTTTTGATCATATTATTCAATAAACGAGTTTTGCCTACTCCATTCCTTCCAATTAATACATGAACGTTAGTCGGCGGTGATGATTCAGGAACAACTTTAAATGACAGTTCCATTGACGTAGCAAAACTTTCGGTATTCTTTGGGGCTACAAAGTTAAATTCATAGCTTGATAAACGTGCACCTCCAATGGTTAATCTTCTGAACTGGCCTGTAATGGACGTTTGACTAACACTTCTCAAAAGTGAAATTTTCGTCACTTCCTCATTTATTGCTCTTCGATAAAGCTTTTCATTTTTTGCAATATCATTTAAAGCATCCAATATTTTGTCCCTTATTTCCGCTCCAATTTTATTAAGATTGTCATAATAACTATCGTCTTGGCCTAAGGAAAAGAATTTCTCATCGAGTTTATCAAACGAATCGTTAACACCAAGCAATCGCGCTTTTTTTTGTTTTTCTTGTCCAAAATAGCCAATTTTTACTGACCCTATTTCCAATTTTTGACCCTGTTCATTAACATATGTTAAATAAAACAAAGTATAAAAAGAATAATCATTCCAATCATCAATAGTTAAAAATATTTCTGATCGAGATCTATCTGATGGCTTTTCACGAAAGCCTAAAATTGTAATAAACATATTGACCGTTTTATTTACTTACAAATGATACCAAATGTACTAATTTGCGAATAGCGATATAATGTTAATTCGTATTAAACCTATCTCAAAATTTTCTAAACAAAACATTTCTTCCAACCGTAAGTAGCTGACAGAATAGAATGAAATACTTACATACTTGTAAATATTGATTAGAAAAAAATCTTTGCTTACTTAAGGAAAACACGGCAAGTACAAATAATCCAAGAACCCACAATATGATTCCAGCCGGTCATTCTTCCTTGAAAAATAGAAGTGCGACCATTTCAAAATAACAACAATTCAGAAAAAAATAGATTATAATGAAGTCTTTACCAAACAATCATTAACGGACTTCAACTCCATCAATATGTCGCCAATTTCAATCAAACCAAAATTTTTAAATTCAGGACTTTCTTGCAAAACATTTAACGAAAAGGCAAATGCCACACAATCACTATTGTTCAGGATGTAGTCCAATGCTGTATTTCCCAGATCTTCTTTATTTTCGCCTCCCAAGTAAGTCACAAATTGAGCATTTTTATTATAATTTTCAATTAACTTTTCCGCAGTTAACACATTTGCCTCGTCCCCGCCATTGTAAAGCCATATCGTTGCCAGGATTTTCTTTGTCACCTCCAATTGAGTTGGGGTAAAATTCGTACTTCCATTGAATCCCAAATAAATTTCAAGGAGCAGTGGATTGGATTTTTCCATATCAGTGGAAAGTCCTTCCCATTCATTGATTGTTAGCGCATTGATTTTTTCGTAGATGGCTTTGATATTTTGCAGACCATCCGACATTTTCTTGGTTATTCGCAAATTTTCGTCCAATGCCTTAGTTTTCAACTATTTTCGTTGAACTTTAGCCGAAAATACTCATACATAGATTGTGCCAATCCGTTTATAGTATATTTTAAAGCAACTCACTATCCTAAAATAAATTAAACATTACTCCGCTTCTTTATCATCTTCACTTTCATCTTCCGGATCATTTGCCTCATAAAACTCTTCTGACGGTTTTCTCTCCGCAATAAATTCCAATGCTTCTACGAATACTTCTTTGCTCATTTCAGGATGTTGCGTTTCAAAGACTTCTTTCAGGAGCGATGTTTCCGGCTCTGTTCTCAATTTTGGTCTTGGATTTAAACGGGGTCTTGGATTTTTGAGGACACTCTTTTGGGTGACGACTTTGGCTTTCTTCGCAATAGTTTTTTTAACAGGCTTAGACTTGACTTTTGGAGCAGTTGCCCTTTTCACAGTTTTCTTCTTTGTCTTAATGGATACGGTTTTCTTTACAACTTTCTTAACGGCTTTTTTGGTTAACTTTTTCTTTGGTCTCATGAGCCAGAATTTTAGTTTGAATTATATGCGTCATAAACATTCCACGCCCAAAACAGGAACGGAATAATAAAAGTCCACCAAAGAAAAAATCCAATTACTCCTCCGACAACCCAAATCATAAGCGCTTTAAAAATTTGTCCTTTTATTAGTTGGCCAAGACCAGGCAGGAAAAAGGATATTAAAGCAGGAATACCGTGTTTTTGCATTTCTGTGTTGGCATTTATCGACATGTCATAGCAAAACTAAAACAATTTCGGATTGATTTGGGAACAATATAATATCATTAAAAGACGCAAGCATTGGAATAGAATACTTAAAAGTAAATTGAATGGATTTAAAAACACTTACAAATTTGTACTTTTTTTACTTTCTTAGTATAACCGGACTTTCTACAACATAGTTCTGAAACTTTAATTAAAATCATTCAATTAATTTAATTGACAAACGAATTATGTCACTTTGGCAGAAAGGTAAGGCTCTTCGTTTGCTGCTCCAAAAATTCAATTGTATCCAATACATGATTTTTCAGGGTTGCATTTTTGTGAATTAGTTTATCAAAATTCTGTCGGCATTCCTGTCCCTGAATATTGAATCAAGTCCCTGCCATTTTAAAAAATATACTCGTTTTATTTTGCCTAATAAAAATGACTTTTTTTTCCTGAAAAAAAATATTTCAATCAGGCAAAAAAGATCATTAATTCATACCTTAAATTTCATCAAAAATTACGTGAAAAATTACAGAAACGTATTGAAGTTTAAAGAAGAGTATGCCCCGGCATCCTTGTTCAAAACCAGGCTGAAAAAACCGGAGAACGGATTAAAATAAAAGGGGAAAGGAAAAAGCAGAACTGCACTAAGTGTCGTGTAAACAGACTTTAACCGGGCGGGAATAAAATGCTGTCAGCTCTCAATTAAAAAAGGTCAAGGCCGGCCTCTTTTTGATTTTCATGATGCGAACAAGCGGGAACAGGATTTTCCTGTTACCCCGCGTAATTGTTTATCGTAAGGAATTTTAAATCAGCAGTCTACGTTTGTGTTAGGTTGTGTTTTTTTGAAAACGTGCTACATTACTGTATTTAACGTATTGATAGTTAAGCTTGTTTTACACAAGGGCTAACACAGAAATGAAAACTATCGGTATCGACGATCTTACCCACAAAGAGCTGAAAAACCTTTGTAAAGCACATAAGAAAACTATTGTAGAGTTCCTCCGGTACGGGGTGGTTTATTTTAAAAAGACGGGAATAGACCCCGAACACTCCATAGATGAAAGTCCCCAAAAGGCAATCAAAGAATTAACCCGCAGAGTAGATCAGATTATAGGGGTTATCAAAGCCCAGGAACAGGATAAAATGAACCCACTTTTAGAGCAGTTAATGATGCTTGTTCGCCGCTCCGAAATCCTGCTCAACGATGCCCCGAAAGAAAGCACTTTTAAGGCTGTTTTAAGCCGTACAGAGGAAATGATAGATGCAGACCAAAAACATCACCTGGAGCAGTTAGAAACGCAGCACAAGTATTATAAGGAGCAACTGGACACCCAGCAACAGACCAATGCCAATACCATTAAAAAGCTGGGAGAGGTATTAGCCAGACTGGACAAAATGGCAGAAACTTAAAAGGTCTGCGTACCAGATAAAAAACTACGGATCAGGTAAAAGATGTACGTTAAGGTAATCAATCCAAAGACCGACGGTAACAAGAAATATGATAACTCCCGTAGCTGTATACCTCTGGTAAAATATCTTAGCAAGGAGGACGAAGCGAAGGGGGTTAACCGGGAACTTTTCTTTAACCATGACCGGGATACTTTTACGGGTCCGGAGGTGATTAAAACAATCGACAACAACTGCCCGAAAATAGAAAAACACGAAGCCAAGTTTTACAGTCTTGTGATTGCTCCCCGGACGGATGAAATAAAACACCTGAAAAACGACCCGGTAAAACTTAAAGCATTTACAAGGGAAGTTATGGACATTTATGCCGAAAACTTTAATGGGAAGAATGGCAATAAAAAGCTAGCTGGAAAAGACCTGGTATACTTTGCCAAAATCGAAGATAACCGCTATTATAAGAGAACTGACACAGAGGTAAAAGAAGGTAGGGCAAAAACAGGGGACCTCGTACCGGGGGATAACACCCATATCCATATTATCGTCAGCAGGCAGGATAAAGCCAAAATCATGAAGCTATCGCCCCTTGTAAACGATAAAAAGCTGTTTTACCGGGAACAGTTCAAAGTTAAAAGCTGTGAACACTTTGATAAGCGTTACAGCTATGAGGGGGCAGGAAAAGAGCTGGAAAGACATATTGTTATGCGGGATGGAACCATCCCTGAACGTATGGCTTACCTTGAAAAAGAGGATCAGAGGCGTATCGCGGAGCTAGAAAACAAGCTGAAAAACATCGGACAGGAGCAGCCAAACCAACCGGAACAGCCAACCACAAGAAAAAGGAAAAAGAAGCCAAAAACAGGGCTATGATCCGGCCTTTGCTCCCAGTTCCGAACCTTTGTTTACTTTTGGGATAAGAACTTAAAAACTATGGCGTGTTGATAGAAAGCGATTCCTGTTGAAAGTAGGTTATTGCCTTATCCAATAGCCACCACGTTAACTCAAATGAAAACCCGGAGAATTCCGGGTTTTTTTGTTTTGAATGAACACGAAAACTTCCTTGATAGTCATCTTCCGCAAGTTGAATTTTCTTCCTGTCTTGTGTAAATAAGTCCCCATAGTAAAAATAAATTATGTCAACTCCCTCAATTTTAGCTTCAAAATCATTTGGCACGATAATTCGATATGAAAACTCGCAGGATTGCATGGCCAGAGAAAATTCCAGAAGAGAAATCTAAAAGAATACATCTGATTTATTTACCAGGCAAATCTGAAAAGAATCGCTAGTAAAATAGAGATTTTCTTTTGAAAATATAAACCTTTTGGTTTTCAAGGTAGCCCCGTAAGGCTACCTTGTTTTTTTCCTCAATGCTTTAATCCTAACCCTTCTTTCCGTATCCAACTTTTCAATCGCCGGGCTAAATGCAACGGAGGTGATAACTGAATGATGTTTCAGCAGAAAATTCCAAGTTTCATTTGGATAAACATTTCCAACCTCCCGAAGTGTCCAGCCTACACCCTTTTGCACGAAATAATTTTCATCTGTCAACAGGGGCTTCACCATTGGTAACAATTTATTGACTGCCAATACCTTACTCCTTTTTCTGCTGTACTCCATAAGACCTACAATAGATTGCCTACGTTCCCAGGGATTTCGGGAACTATTCCATAGTTTCAGCCGGGAGTAAACCGATTTTGTTTCTATTTCCAGAAGATATGAATATATTGCAGATAAACTATCCGAATGAGCCCAGTTATCAACTTTTCCTGTCCAGTTCATTGTTGTCTGCCAAAGTTCCCGGCTATCCAATAGTCGTAAATGTTTTTCAACGAAAAAGAGGGATTGTGACAACGCTTCGTATGATTTAGAGAAGAGCCAAATCTCATTCCATATTTCTAATTGTTCCGAAAGTGATAAGTAATTGAATTCGTAGCCCGCATGAAATACTTCCCGTTGTTTAGGAACGGAAAGCCCAATAAAGTCGTACTTCGTACCAATGTATTTTTTTAGGTCTTTGAATTTGGTCTTTTTGTCAGTAGACAATCCCGATCGAAGCTTTTTTATAATTCTGGGATGATAGATTTTAAAATGATTCATTTCAACTAATTTTCTATTAGGTCAGATGCAGATAATGGTTAGAAAACCACTCCTGTACACGATATCACAGGATCTAAATCGTTGACGAAGGTATGGTTAAGATTTAAAAAGGGAAACAAATTGTTCAAAATGGCTTAAATTGACTGAATTAACCTGTTTTTTCCGTACTATAATACCGCCATTTTTAACCGAAAGAGTGTCAGAGGCAATCCGAAATTATCTTAGTTTTGAAGTACCCAAAAACCTTCCCCATGAAAAAGACAAAAAAAAAACCAGCCAAAGCAAAAAAGAAACCTACAAAAAAGAAACCAGTCAAAAAAACGGTGAAATCAGCGAGCAAAAAGAAATCTCCTATAAAAGCCAAGAAAAAGGTTACAAAGAAAGCCGTCCCTGTTAAGTCAAAGAAGAAAGTCCTTAAAAAGACAACTACTTCAAAGCCAAAATCCAGGTTTACCAAAAAGCCCGTACTCAAGAAATCTGTATCTAAACCGAAACCTATTCAGAAGCTCAAACCTGCTCCGAAGCAACAGACAAAACCTGAAATCATAGAAATTGAAATGATTGATTTGCCTACTGCTGAGCAAATTGATTTGGAAAATGAAAATGAAGCGAAAAGCGATGAGTTCTTCTTGGATGGAATTTCCAACGAGGATATTCAGCATGAGGCGGATGACTTTTTAAAAGGTAGTGATGAAGATATGGTGGACGGGCAATAAACCTGCAATGGAATACAAAGTTTTCGAACGGAAGATTTTGGATTACTGAGCAAGGACAATTGGTGCCGCATAGCCTTAATCGTCTAATCCCTTTCCATCGAGAATTTTTTGCACGCATTTTTCAATTCTTGCTTCTCTTGTTTTGGCTTGCTTGGCTGAAGAAAAATGAAGTAGGTATCCTCTTTGCCTACCTGGGGTTAAATTATAAAAAGCGACTTTCAATTCAGGTATATCGTCCAGTACATTCTGAAATTCTTCGGGCATTTTGAATTCTGATGTCTTTTTTAATTCTACTTTCAAGCCAGCTTTTTCTATTTCAATCGCTTCTTTAATATAGGCTTTGATTATAGCTTTCATCTTCACTATTTCCTTAACACTCGTAAATCTTATTTGTCGTGCTGCTTGCACATTCTCTGTTTGTTGCACAAGAATTCCTTTGACATCCTTTAATAATACGCCTTTCATAAATAGTAATGCACAGTATTCTTTAAATACATGTATTAAAATGATGTTGCTATTCCTAAAGGTGTAACAGGGGACCCCCCATTTCAATTCTTCGGTCAGGCCACAGTCCAGAACGAACATTCTCAATTGCACCAATTCTTCGTGCCACCTTTTAGTTTTACTAAAATACCAATCAACTTTAGGATTCATTTTATTTGTTGTTGATAAAACTAATTTTTCTCTCAATTGGTCTGAAATACCACGACAAAATAATAAAAACAGTTTGAAAAAGTGGGCCAAGAATTGCTTTTCCACCATCGCCCATTACCAAATGTGAAATTAATGCACCAGTCATTAAAAAAAAGAAACCTGCATACGCCCATTCTTTAACAAGCTTAAATCCTGGCAATAAAACCACTATGACTCCAAGAATTTTCCAAACTCCAAGGATGCTCAAAAAATATAATGGATAGCCCAAATGACTGACCATGTCAATCCAAATTTGAGACCGCAACAGTGCAAAAATTCCACTCTGCAACATGCCAAATGTAAATAAGCCTGTAAAAACCCAATAAATTATTTTGTTTCTCTTTTCCATATTATTTTATTTTAATTTGTTTCCTATTTCCTGTATTCTATCGTGCGCCATGTTTATGCCTTGAGCAAAAGGCATCTTAAGCAATTGGTCCCTTAGTTCAACAGATTCGTATATTACATGCATCTTCAGTTTACTGGTGTTGTCAGCCAGTTTTTCAAATTCGTAAATCTCAAGCTGAACACCAAATGGAGCATTTTCCATTTCAAATGTGCGGATGATTTTTTTATTCATAATGAACTCATGGATTACTCCATTAGAGCGTAGGACAACTTTTCCATTTGCATCTGTTGATTCTAATTGATAACTACCAAGTTTCTTTCCTTCAAACTTCAATGTTTTAGCTGTTGCATAAGGGTTTGACATCCATTGTTCAATGAGCTGGGGCTCGGCATGTGCCTTGAAAAGTAATTCAACAGGCAAATCAAATTCCCTGGTTATTTTCAATTCCTGTTTGCCGTCTTCAGCACTGATTTTGGTTTTTTGTTCCATAATATTCTATTTTTTTATTTATAATTCTTCATAATATTTTCCAATCTGTTAAATCTCTCATCCCACATTTTGTGGAATGGTTCAATAAAGTCCGCTATTTCCTTCATCTTTTGGGGATTTAAATGATAGTATATTTCTCTGCCGTTTTGTTCCTGTTCAAGCAATTCACATTCTGTGAGGATTTGTATATGTTTTGAAACGGTCGGTCTAGCTGTGTTAAAGTTTGAGGCTATTGCACCCGCTGTCATTGATTGCGAAGCAACCAATAAAAGTATAGTCCTTCTTGTCGGATCTGCTATGGCTTGAAATACGTCTCGTCTTAAATTCATGGCATCGCTAGCTGAGTATAAATATACATGTAGCCATTTAACTACGCAAATTTTTGCGCGCTTTTTTAAAGATGTTTTAAGTGTTGTTAGCACAATGAATGTGATTGTCTCTATAAATGTGCGAGTGGTATATTTCAGTTGAAAAATACAGAATGAGAGAATACATTTGGGAAAGACGAGAAACATTATAATTTAACTAACCATTTTATGAAAACCATTTCAAAATTAGCGCTGCTGATCATTGGCATTTCAGCAATATCTTCAATTACGGGTTGTTCAAAAGATGGCACAATAGGTCCCGCAGGCCCGAAGGGAATACCCGGAATAGCTAATATTTCTACGGACTCTTTTCATGTAATTGGCCCCTGGGTAAAAGGTACTCTCTTTAATGGTAATAGTGCATATCTATTTACTGCCACTGACAGTGCAATCACTCCTTCAGTAATTGCCGGAGGGCTTGTTCAGTTGTATTTGTCTCCCGAATATGGGAAAGTGGGTAATGGGCAAAATGGGAATTGGGTTCCCTTGCCGTATACTGTTAACGGATACATCTGGAATTATGAGTTTTCTCCCTATCAAATTACGGTCTTTATAGACAGTATAAACGGGACCTTGCCAAATACAAATCCTTATTCAAACCCAACTTATCCCAATGGAGCGACGTTTAAAGTTGTTTGTGTCCCTCCTGCAGCAAAGGCAAAGCATCCAACTACAAACTACAAAAACTACGCTGAAGTAAAACAAACGTTTAATCTGGCAAACTAACAAAACTCCATCCAGGTTGAGGAACACGAAAAAGGGCAACCTCCTAAGTGAGGATTATAAATTTGGGGTTCTCATCTTATTTAATAAATACATACAAGCAATTACAAGAAACGTACCCGACAACGCCCAACTCAGCGTCACTTTATCCCCTTCCATGCCGATTTCCTGGATAGCCCTGGGCAGTCTGCCTGTGTTCATCAAATAGGTCATTATTAATACAACGGCATTATTGATGAAATGGACAATAATGCTCGTCCATAGGGAACCACTCCACACGAAGATATACCCCAAAATAGCCCCCAATACCACACGCGGAATAAATCCATAAAACTGTAGGTGAAAAGCACTGAACAGAATTGCGGTGATCCAAATGGCCCAATGTATATTTTTTGTCAGCTTTAACAAAGCTTGCTGAATAAGCCCTCTAAAAAACAATTCCTCACTAAGAGCGGCCATAAAGGCTATTACGAACAGGTTCATCATCAGGTTGCCCAGACCTAATTCCTTCATTAAAGCATCTTCAATAAACTGAGCCTTTGCTTCACTGCTTTTCATCCATGTTTCAAGACCGGAAAAGGAAACGGGTAAGGTGATGGCTTTATTGATTTCTTCCAGGTAACCAATAAGCGGCAAGGCGACAATAATCAGGGCAGAACTGATCACTACAAACCAAAAAGAAGGGGCTTTATGGATCAGGAAATAATGAAGTTTTTCAGAAGTGAAAAGCAATACCAGTATACAGGCAGGAACCATAAAAATCATAATAACGCCCAGGGCCTGCTTGATCTTAAATGAAAACAGAAACTGTTCGTCCGTGATACTGGTATCAATATCTAAAGTGGAAGCCATCACGGACAATCCAAAAAGTGTCAGAAAATAAATCATCACTATTATAAAGAATCCGGCGGGGCTGAGTGCCTTAAACATCAGGTTAGCTTTAGATTTTGTAATTTTGCAAAGATATGGTAAAAATCGGCACACTGGAACTTGGTGATTTCCCACTGTTACTGGCACCCATGGAAGATGTAAGCGATCCTCCTTTTCGCTTTGTGTGTAAACAGTATGGGGCTGACCTGATGTATACGGAATTTATTTCTTCTGAGGGTTTAATTCGCAGCGCCGCCAAGAGTGTTCATAAACTTGACATCTTTGAATATGAACGCCCTATTGGCATACAACTTTTTGGAAGTGATATTGATTCTATGCGCGAGGCAGGTATCATTGCTGACAATGCCCGGCCGGATCTGATTGACATTAATTATGGTTGTCCTGTTAAAGCGGTTGCCTGTAAGGGTGCCGGAGCCGCATTATTACAGGATGTTCCTAAAATGGTTCACATGACCAGCGAGATTGTGAAGATTGCGAGCCGTCCGGTTACAGTTAAAACCCGCCTGGGCTGGGATGATAAGACCAAAAACGTTACGGAAGTCGCGGAACGACTTCAGGATATTGGTATTGCGGCATTGAGCGTGCATGGAAGAACCCGGCAGCAGATGTATAAAGGAGAAGCGGATTGGACACTTATCGCTGAAATAAAAAACAATCCCAGGATCCGGATCCCGATTTTCGGGAACGGCGATGCCGATTCACCCGAAAAGGTGAAACGGATGAAGGACACATACGGAGTTGATGGAGTGATGATCGGAAGGGCCAGCGTAGGCCATCCCTGGATATTTAATGAGGTGAAACATTTTTTAAAAACGGGATCGCACTTACCTCCTCCTACTGTTGAAGACAGGGTGGAAGTATGTCGCACTCATCTTAAAAAGTCAATTGAGTGGAAGGGCGAAAAGCTTGGCATCGTTGAAATGCGTAGACACTATGCCAATTATTTTAAAGGGCTGGATCACTTTAAGGACTATCGGATGCGTTTGGTGACATTATACGGCGCGGATGAAATCTTTGGGGTGCTGGAAGAGATCCTGGAGAAATATGCGGGGATGGAGTCCCCGCTTATCGCTTAGCCGCCCTCAGTTTATAATTATTTTTTTAACCGTCTCACCGGTTTGATTTTTCAGACTTACAAAATACAGGCCACTGCCAAAATTTCCAAGAGCCAGTTGCTGAGTATAAGCTCCCGAAAATTCAGGTAGTTTTTCCGTATACAATACTTGTCCAAGAATATTTTTCAGCTCCAGAATATAATCGCATTGGAGTGTTGAAGTAACCAAAACCGTGAACTTCCCATCATTTGGATTTGGATAAACTCCGAGTGTATTATCATTTTGAGTTTTATCTGCAATTCCTGTAACCGCTGAACCGAGCGTAATATTATCCAGGTATAGCATATTTCCCCAATCCGACCTACACTCAAATGAAAACATTACCATAGACTGCCCGATAACGTTATTAAGTTTGAGAGTATCTGTTTTCCAAAAATCATGCGGAGTTTTTGAGGTGCAATTTGGATACATTACGGTATCTATATATGATCCTGTAGTACTCAGCTGAATGCCTCCTTTTTTTATAAGATTGCTCCAGGTTGCACCGCAATCTGTCGAATAACTTACGGCCAACGTATCCTGGCCTGTGCTGCCGGATTGGGGAGCATACGCATAATCAAATGTCAATATTGGATTGGTCGCTTTTGAAAAATCATATTGAGGAGTATGGATAGCGTATTTTTTACCGATATTATCAGCGCATATATTATCAAAATAGATACAGGAAGCACTTTTCAAATAAGCTCCATAAAGATTTGTAGTTTCCAATTCGTGTATAAAATCCCATCCTATGGTATTGCTGTCCAGGCGATGCCAGCACCAGGCCGAGTCAGTTCCGGTTTGCTTCCAGCCGGAAGGGGGAAACGTAGCCGTTTCAAAGCCTTGTGCAATAACAGGGCTGTATCCTTGAGAGATGATATTAAAGTTAACATTAAGCGTATCGTTTGAGGGAACTGTGTCATTAACTCCATTTGGCATAGAGGTATACGCTTTAATACTATGTGCACCCGCTGATAAAGACTGCAAGGGCAATGTAATGTTATTTCTACCAAGCCGGTTAAGGCTACCCGTCCAGCTTTGCGTTTGAACTGCCCCATTATCTATTTGATAATTTACAGAGGCTGTCGTTAATTTATTTATTCCCTTATTCTGAACAGTTAATACAGGGAGGTATGATGCACTGCATTCTTCAGTTGGCGTCGAAATAAAACTTATACCGGCATCATTCGTAGCATAAGAACTGGCATTTTTATCTAAATAATTGTATTCGTTATATAAAACTGCCAGGTGTGGAGAGTTGTGCCCCATCCCATACACTGTCGTTAAATGAGCTACAGCTCCTGAATCGTATAAATTTTGGTAGGCAGTTGTCACGATTGTTCTAAACGAGGAGTGATATGAATCAAAGCCGGTTGGACCGGTATCATTGGAACCAATAGTCATGGCTATTGGTATGTATTTCCCGTTGGAATAAGGAAAATAATAAGAAGGTACCTTATCATTGGCTTCCAGTATTCCTCCAATGGCCGGTGTTCTCACTTCGATACCACGAAAACGCCAGTAATTTATCAGTCCATAACGAAGAGCCGCCTTTCCTCCCATTGAAAAACCATTCATATAAATGTGTGTATTATCAATCGTATAATTGGACATGGTAAGCCGAATAGCTTGGGTAATAATGGCTGTGTCGTTAAAAAAATCACAGGAAGCACATCTGGGAGAAGGTGCCACGAAAATGGCATTCAAACTTGTTTGACCCGGCGCAGTATCCAAAGGCATCATATAATATTTCAAATAATCATGTGGATTATCCCCATTATCCTGCAAGCCCACAATCAATTTGTATTTATGCGCAGGGTTATAGTCAGGCGGTACATAATACCATATGGGCCAGCCATGCACGCCGGAAAAAGTAACTGTATCCTCGAAAAGTCCGGTCTTTTGTGCCGAAGAATTTTGAACTGACAGGATCGTGATAAGTAATGTAACTAAACA
>Ga0206820_1046_pt1 | contig 31910 bp, 26 predicted proteins | sample Alteio_BWOrgCont_84_FD_152857 | JGI IMG/M metagenome (GOLD analysis project Ga0206820, IMG submission 152857) | Enriched cells from forest soil in Barre Woods Harvard Forest LTER site, Petersham, Massachusetts, United States -... | ecosystem: Environmental > Terrestrial > Soil > Temperate forest >...
TGTTCCCATTGACAGCCTAACACTTACAAACTTCATTAATGGCAATAAAAAATGTCTTGTAATTTATAAGTCAGAAGAACTAATGGAATGGTGGGGAAACCTGAATAATGAATGGAAAACTGTGTTCCGGCTATATACCCCACTGGATGCCCCGCCATCAGCAATACAGCTTCATAAATTAGTCAATCTGGATTCAATTAATATTAGTGGCCAAAATTTGGTAAATCTGGAACCTTTAAAGAAATTTTCTCATTTGAAAATCCTCAATCTTTCCAGAGGTTTATACTCCACCCTGCCCGATCTTAAAAACTACCAAGAATTACGGGAATTGGACATTTCCGGTAACCCTATGATTGATTTGAAGGCAATTGAAAATAATTTGGGTTTGATAAAGTTAAACTGTAGTAACACCGCAGTTAGAAATCTACTTCCCATCCTAAATTTGACCCAATTAGAAGTTTTAAAGTGCGCCGGTACACGGATAAAAGACTTGGAACCGATTTCCAAATTAGCTAACCTGACTGACCTTGATATTTCCAACACGCCTGTAAAAAAAACAGGCTCACTTGAAACTTTAAAAAAATTGCATACACTGGTTTGCTATAACACCCAAATCTCAGAAAGGACGATTAATACATTTGCTAAAATTCACCCCAATTGCAACGTAATACATTTTTAGCTAAATTATTAAAATAGGAACATGAACTATTTAAAATTTTACGAGTACGGAATAAACTGGATTCATAATAAGCTCAACAAAAGACAGTTTCTTATTTTTTCAAGTATGCTGGTGGGCATGAGCGCAGGGATAGCGGCGATTATTCTCAAAACACTCGTGCATTATATACATGATGCAATAACCCATGATTATCATGTAAAATACCAATATTACATATACCTGTTTGCGCCTATGGCCGGGCTTTTACTGTGTGTATTTTTTGTTCATCGTTTTCTGCATGGAAAATTAGGAAGAGGAACTCCTAATATCCTTCATTCCATCATTAAAAAATCGGCCATACTACCCAAAGATCAAATGTATTCACATATTATTAGCAGTGCACTCACCGTTGGATTTGGAGGTTCGGCCGGGCTAGAATCACCAATGGTCACAACTGGTTCTGCAATCGGATCTAATTTCGCAAGGACGTATCGTTTGACCTATAAAGACCGGGTATTATTACTTGCCAGTGGTGCCGCTGCCGGAATAGCAGCAGCCTTTGACTCCCCAATTGCAGGCGTACTTTTCGCGCTGGAAGTCATACTGGCTGATGTAAGTATCTCCGTTTTTATTCCTCTTATAATTGCTGCGGCGATAGGAGCTTTGTTTTCAAAAATTATTCTCAAAGAGGGCATTCTTCTGTCCTTCCATTATCTCCAACCATTCAATTATCATTACACCCCCTATTATGCAATATTAGGGGTACTTTCTGGACTGGTATCAGTTTATTATGTCCGAACCTTCACCAGAATTGAAGAATTTCTGCAACCGGATAAAAACAAAGTTTACCGTAAGGCCATCGGTGGAGGACTAATACTTGCTCTCCTTATTTTCTTGTTTCCCTCGATGTTTGGAGAAGGATACCACAGCATAAAGGCACTTTCCGAAATGCAAGCCAATACTTTACTTAATAATAGCCTATTTTCTGGTTTCGCGGATAACGAATGGTTTGTGCTGTTTTTTATTGGTATAGTTATGATGTTAAAAGTTGTAGCCACATCTGTTACCATCGGTAGTGGGGGCAATGGCGGCAACTTTGCACCCTCTCTCTTTGTAGGAGCTTATTTGGGTTATTTTTTCTCAAGACTGGTGAGTATGCTTGGAATCACGAAACTGCCGGAAGGTAATTTTACCATTGTTGCCATGTCAGGTATATTATCAGGCATCTTTCACGCCCCTCTTACTGCAATTTTTCTTATTGTTGAAATAACCGGGGGATATACATTAATGATACCTCTCATGATTGTTTCTGCAGTAAGTTATACAGTTGTGAAATATTTTGAGCCCCATTCTATGGACGAAAAGAAACTGGCAAAAAAAGGACATGTACTTACACATAGCAAAGACAAGACCATACTTTCCTCACTTAGAATCTCTTCGATCATAGAAACAGATTTTCACAAAGTTGATCCTCACACTACTCTTGGTGAACTTGTTGATGTGGTTGCTCATTCCAACAGAAATATATTTCCGGTGGTTGATCAAAATAACTGTCTTCAAGGAGTAATATTTTTGGATAATATAAGGGAAGTGATGTTCAAGATGGAGCTTTATGATAAAGTCGTTGCAAAAGAACTCATGAGAAAACCTCCGGAAACAATTACTTCTGATGAGACAATGACTTCCGTAATGAAAAAATTCGATGAAACAGGAGCCTGGAATTTTCCAGTGATAGACAATGGTCAATACATAGGTTTTATTTCCAAATCCAGCATTTTTAGTAAATACAGAAAGGTTCTAATCAAAAGTAACATCAATTGACAGGAGAATTAAAAAAGAATTAAAATAAGATTAAAAAAGAATTAAAAAAGAGACTTGTTTTATGAAGATGCGATGAAGAGTAAGCTGGCATTGAGAAATAAAGAAAATATACTACCTGATTTAAAAATGTGGCGCACAATTTGAATTACCTTTGTCAAACAAACTAAAATAATAAAACATGAAAAAGATTTCATTATTTGCCGTAGCCATTGCAATTTGCTTTGCAGGCTTTGCACAAACAACGCCAGCCAAAAAGGACACCAAAACGCCTGCGAAAACTGAAAAGAAAGCTTCTAAAAAAGCTGACACGAAGAAGACTGACGCGAAAACAACAGTCACAAAATCAAAGTAATTAGGATCAATGCTTTTACTAAATCCCTGCCAATGATGGTGGGGATTTTTTTTGATACATACCGAAATGTCAACATGTTTACAGACCTAATTGAATTTTTTTAAAACGCTTTAACCGAATTTTAATCCTGTTTTATTCCCATTTTAATTTCGAGGTGCTTGTTTTACACAAAAGAAAATAAAAATCTATACCACATCAATCAAACGCATTTCAGCAGAACAGGTCTAAGGGGCATGGATGGACATCTTGTTTTTTGTTTAATCGATTAGTAATTGTTTTTTCAAGATTGTCCATCCTCCCCACTTTTAAAGTCGTCAATTTTTAATCTGTGCCCATGGCCCCATTCAACATAATACTGGCAGATGATGACAGGGATGATCGCTTCTTCTTTAATTTGGCTTTAAGGAATTTACCGTTCCCGACCCGGCTTATGACTGTCAACGATGGCGAAGCGCTTATGGAATACCTGTTAAAGAATGGCGATAAACTTCCTGAAGTTCTTTTTCTGGACCTCAACATGCCTAAAAAGAACGGAGTGGAATGTCTTTCAGAGATAAAAAGAAATGCCATGTTAAAGGGCCTGCCGGTAATAATTTATTCTACCTCGGTCCAAAGAGATATTGTGGATTTACTTTATGAAATGGGAGCGCAATTTTATGTACGCAAATGCGAGCTATCTGAACTTACAGGAGTTCTTCAACAGATTCTTCTTTTAATTAAGGAACGGAAAGATCAGCCAAATCGCAAAAATTTTATTCTTAATTCTGAAAGCGACTCAGCAACTGCCTGACACGCATAGCAAAACTACCGTACGAAAATGAAAATAAAACGCGGAATAAATACAATCTTTATTTGTGTTACACTTTCTCTGATTTCACTCTCCGTGATTACTTATTTGAGGATTGAAAATCTAATAATGACTTCCGGGCAGATAGATCATATTCATCAGGTCGAAATAGTCCTCAATAATATTTTTGGGAATCTCAAAGATGTTGAATCGGGACAACGCGGATATTTGCTGACAAATGACTCCTTATTTTTAGATCACTATAATAACGCCTTGGAGAATCTTAGGCTGAATTTTAAGAATATGGATTCGCTCGCAAAGGAGCTTCCGATCCATAAACAAAATAATCAACTATTAAAATCGCTTGTCTACAACAGAGTAGAGCAGCTCAAAAAAACAATGGAAGATGCAAAAACATCAAAAAATTTTCAAACAGAATTGCTGGAAGGAAAAGAGAACATGAATGATGTCAGGCGTCAGATAAATATAATGAGAATGGAAGAAGACAGGATGCTTAAAGGAGGAAACCATTTATTTAAAGAAGAGACTTCTTTGACTCCGTTTTTAACCATTTCCTTGATGATCCTATTTGTTCTAATTCTGATTGCGGCGTATTATATGTTAAAGCAAGAGCTCAATGTTTCTGTTGGACTTAAATCAGATTTAGAGGAAAAAAATAGTGTGTTGAATGCAACTATTAAACTTCTCACAAAGATGAACAAAGAGTTAGAAGCATTTACCTATATATCGAGTCACGATTTGCAGGAACCTTTGCGTAAGATCCAGACATTTATCAAACTCCTTCTGGAAAAGGAAAAGGATAACTTGTCCGATGATGGAAAATTTCATTTATCAAGGATTTATGTTTCCTCAAAGCGTATGAGAAAACTGATGGATGATTTGTTGAAATATGCTCACCTTAAGACATCGGATCGGAAATTTGAAAATGCCGTAATCAACGATATTTGGGAAATGGCAAAAACTGACTACCAGGAAATTATAGAGGAGAAAAAAGCGATCGTCGAAATTGACTGTCCGTGTAGTGCCAATGTTATCCGTTTTCAATTTCGGCAACTGTTTGATAATCTCATTGACAATTCCTTGAAATATGCAAAACATGGTATTCCGCCCCGCATTTCAATTGTCTGTAAAATACTCCCGGGCACTGTCTTAAATAACAACCTCCTGGCTTCCGGTAAATATTATTTCACCATTTCTATAGCCGATAATGGCATCGGCTTCGATCCAAAATACAAAGACCGGATTTTTGAATTGTTTCAACGCTTGCACAACTCTGATGAGTATGAAGGAACGGGCATCGGGCTTGCCATCTGTAAAAGGATTGTTGAAAATCACAACGGCGTCATTACTGCGACAGGCAAATTGAATGCGGGTGCAAAATTTGATATTTATATTCCCGTATAATGAAAATATGTGCCGTACATTGTCCCGGTATTAATAATTATCAGAGAAGATGAGAAATAACAACATATTAAATAATGGTATTCCAGTTTCAATTTCACTAAATCCCGCGTTGGAGCAGGAGAATTTTAAAGCAAAACAACCTCAAAACAAAAAACGTCTGTTCACCATTGCCGGATTGGCCGTTATAATTGCCATACTGGTCAGTTTTATCGCTAAGTTCCTGATTTATCTCATTGACCTATTTACGAATATTGCTTTTTATGGAAAGTTCTCCTTAGAATCATTAAATCCAGCCAATAATTCCTGCGGTCTATTTGTAATTATAATTCCTGCAATCGGAGGACTTGTTGTAGGACTTATGGCATTCTATGGTTCAAAGGCCATCCGTGGACATGGTATTCCCGAAGCCATGGAACAAATTTTGACCAATCAAAGTAAAATAAAGCCCTCGATCACTTATTTAAAACCGCTTTCCTCTGCCATATCTATCGGGACGGGAGGGCCCTTCGGGGCCGAAGGGCCTATTATTGCAACTGGCGGAGCATTGGGTTCTACCATTGGGCAATTACTCAAAATAACGGACAATGAACGTAAAATCCTTCTCTCTGCAGGAGCTACGGCAGGCATGTCAGCCATTTTCGGAAGTCCGATTTCAGCGATCTTCCTGGCAATAGAATTACTATTATTCGAATTTTCACCACGCTCTTTTCTACCTGTGGCGCTGGCTTGTATTGTCGGGGCAATGGGGCATCACCTGTTATTTCATGCAGGTGTCGTATTTCCGATAAAATTTGTGATTGAATCAGCATCCAATTCGGCTCTTGGATTTTACGCCGTTATGGGTGTTGCAATTGGAATATTGTCCGTTTTGGTAACAAAAATTGTTTATTCAATTGAAGATGGATTTGAAAAAATACCTGTTCACTGGGCATTGTATCCGGCCATTGGTGGGTTAGCGGTAGGTATAATCGGCTACTGGGCTCCACGGACATTGGGAGTCGGATACAACAATATCACAGATATACTTTCCGGTACCATGCCCTTGCAGATCCTATTGTCACTGTGCCTGTTAAAATTTACATCGTGGGCAATCGCATTAGCCAGTGGCACATCAGGAGGCACACTTGCTCCATTGCTCACAATTGGTGGCGCAACAGGAGCATTGCTTGGAAGCACTATCATGTATTGGTTTCCTGAATCGGGAATCACTATCCCACTGGCATCATTAGTAGGTATGTCTGCCATGTTTGCCGGTGCGTCAAGAGCATTTCTGACTTCCATTGTTTTTGCATTGGAAACTACGGGACAACCGAACGCGTTATTGCCACTGCTGTTAACGTGTACAACAGCTTATCTGGTATCTTATTTCATTATGGAAAATACAATTATGACAGAAAAGATTGCACGAAGAGGGGTTAAAACACCCCACTCCTACGAACCAGACGTATTGGAAAAATTAACCGTTGAGCAGGTCCTTACCGACAATGGAATAACGGTAAGCGAAGAGAATACCATAAAAGAAGTTCGCGAATGGTTAAAGCAAGAACAAGAGTACCCCTCAAACTATTTCATCATTTCCAACAACGAAGGAGAGTATAAAGGAATATTAAGTTCTTCAAACCTTTTTAGCAACCATCACGCAGATGAAGATTTAGTTGGAACACTTATCAAACACAACGGTATCCACATAGAAATGGGAGACACTTTACGAACCGCCGTTGAAACAATGGCAAAGGAAAACATTGATGTGTTACCGGTTATTTCAAATGAAACCAGAAATATTGTCGGCATTTTATCTTACCGCGACATCATTGCTACCTACAAAAATGGCATGGATGAGCACATTAAGAAACAACCACCTATTTCTCTAAAAGTTCAACGGCTGAAAATAGTCTTGCGTGGACAAAAACTGGCATCCGTTTTTAAAAGAAAAACCAGATAGCTCCTGTACTTTTTTGACTCGAGCAGGCAAAAGGAGTGGGATTGTGCATTTCCTTAGAGCGTAAAATAAAATGTTGAACCCTTGCCAATTTCAGAATCCACCCATATTCTTCCATTATGCCTTTCCACTATTTTTTTACAAAGTGCCAGTCCAATTCCCGTGCCTTCATATTTTTCTCTCGTATGTAATCGCTTGAATATTCCAAAGATCTGCTGATGGTATACGCCATCTATACCGATACCATTATCTTTAACAGAAAATAACCAATAATTTCCATTTCTATTAGCCGCAATCCGGATTTCCGGAGCCTGAGGTCCTTTATATTTAATCGCATTGCTAATGATGTTCTGAAACAACTGAACCATTTGCGTAAAGTCTGCTTTTACAATTGGCATCTCCGTTTCAAGTACAATAGATGCATTACTTTCTACAATACTACTATGCAGGTTACCCTCTACTATACCCATCACTTTTTTAAAATCAACTTCCTTAAAAGTCGGCTCGCTTTGACCTATATCCAAATACGACAATAAGTCATTGATGAGCATATACATTCTTTTCGCGCCATCTACTGCAAACGCTATAAATTCGTTAGCCTCTTTATCCAACTTGCTTTTGTTGCGCTGCTCAAGTAGCTGTAAATAACTCGCAATAGTACGCAAGGGCTCCTTCAAGTCATGAGACACGATGTAAGCAAATGATTCAGCATCTTTAACAGAGCGTTCAATAATCTTCGTGCGCTCAACTACCTTTTTTTCAAGATTGACATTAAAATTTACAAGATCTTCTTCCGATTTTTTCCGTTCAATAAGTGTAGTACTTAAAAACATCATCGTTATTGCAGCCACACAAATAAAAATCTGAAGTTCGAGTAAAGATTCGTTTTGTGAAATCTCAATAAACGGTCCCTTTCCATTTAAAGTACCCCAGATTGAGAAGATAGAAATTAACAACACGATCAAAGACGATTGCCGCTGGTTCATAATAAAAACGCACCATATAAGAATAATAAAAATCAAATATGTTTTTCCCCTGATCGGGATACCCATAAACCATCCGCCAAACAGGGCCAGAAGATAAATACACAAAATGCCAAAAGACGCAACAATTTGCAAAGTAGTTTCCCATTTGATTTTGGGCTTTATCCACCAGGTGAGCAAGAGAGGAGTTAAAACAATGACGCTGGCAACATCACCCATCCACCAGGTAAACCAAACCGTTCCATAATTTGTCCATGAAACAAGGTGTCCGATACACGTAGTCATTGTACCAATTGTGCAACTTACCGTACACATCAATAACGTAGTAATAAAAAATCGCGCAAAATCTTTTGCTTTATCAAGTATCTGATTAGAATTAAAGAGCCTAAGAAGATAATGACCTGTCAATGCTTCCAAAGAATTACCAAGGGCGATAAACGCAGACATAAGAAGAATTGTTTGAAGATCTGCTGCCTTATTGGTATAAAAGACTACAACGTTTCCGATAAATGCGCCTATATAAATTCCAGGCCAGACGCGATACCCGAGCATCAAAATTACGGCGAATGCAAATCCGGAAGGAGGCCAAACCGGACTGGCATTCGTTTTTCCTAAAGCCATTAGCAGACTGAATCTGGCAAGAACGAAATAGATAATAGCTATCGACAGTACTTTCAATACCTGACTTGAAAATATTCGTTGAAAAATGGTGCTCATTATTAAATGCTTTCTCAAGTTGTTCATGGAGATTATCGTGCCGTAATTATCACCTGCTTACTTTTAACCCTCAATTTAAAAAAGTTTAACCTATTAAATAAACAGTTCATCGAAATAATAAATAAAAAGGACGCAATACCTATAACATTGTCGAAACGATCAGATTATGAAGAAATGCAGCGAAGATGAAATTCATATTGAATTAAAAAAGCTGAGCGGCTGGAACTACAATAATAAGTCCATTGAAAAAAACTTTACATTCAAAGATTTCAAAGAGACCCTCACGACGATGGTTCGAATCGGCTTCGAGGCCGAAGCTTTAAACCACCATCCGGAATGGACCAACGTCTATAATAAACTGAACGTACGTTTGAGCACACACGACGCAGGAGGGATAACCCAAAAAGATTTTGCCCTGGCAAAAAAAATAGACCAAGTATGTGTTTTTCAGTAGCTGCAAGTTTTGAAGCAGGGACAGTCCTTTCCGTCATCGGCGTGATCACACTGATAAAAGCGCACACACCCAAAAGTTATCTGTTTGCATGCATCCCTTTGATTTTTGCTTTTCAACAGACTTCGGAGGGTTTTATCTGGTTATCCTTCATGAATCCTGCTTATGCCAACTGGCAAAAAAGCATGACCTGTATTTTTATCCTGTTTGCCCAGGCTGTTTGGCCCTTAGCTGGGCCGCTTTCAATATGGTTGATTGAAAAAGACCTGCGTCGAAAGAAAATATTGCTGGTGCTGTCCTATTTTGGATTCTTAGTATCTGCTTATCGCATCATCTGGTTGTGCTTTTACAATGTTCATTCCTCGATAGTCGGCCACCACATCACTTACCGGCTCGATCCGGAGGCCTCCTTTTCTCCATATGTTCCGATTATCTATTTTATAGCCACGGTTATACCTCCTTTTGTTTCAAGCGTTAAAAAGATGTGGGCCATTGGAGCATCCATATTAGGTTCATTTATTTTCACGAGAATATTTTATGGAGAATACCTTGTTTCCGTTTGGTGCTTCACCGCAGCCATAATCAGCGCCCTGATTTTTCTAATCCTGTTTGACCTTCGAAAATCATTCATTGAAACCCCCAATTTTATTTAAAGTATTTTGTTTTTGAGAAAAAGGAATGAGAACTTCGTCAATAAATAAGCAAGGGGTCAAATTCAACCATTCAGATGCCAAGAAGAACACTTTTAAGAAAACTGACTTTAGCCACGTTAACACTAAGTTTAACGCTGACGAATCTCATCGCTCAAAATGCCTATCCATTGAATTTCGATGACACAACATTAAAAACAGCAATAAACGACATAAGCAATTGGAACGGGAAAATAGTAGCTTGTGATGTAGAAGTGCTGCAAGTAGAAAAAGGCTATCAGGACAAGTCCTATTACAAAGTGAAACTTGAAAAAGGCAGTCAAATGTGGGTAGGCGATTTATTTAATAACGGTTTTGAAAAGCCAGGTTCTAAACTTAGAATTTTAGGGTACTTCGCTAAAGTCGAAAGTGACGACAAATTGAAAAAATTCAACAAAAACAGTTATCACATTTTAACGATTGGAGTAGTCGATCTTGCGACAAAACAAATGGCCGCACTACCTGCAGCAGAACGGCAGGTAAAAGAATGGAGCAACGGGGAAATTCCAAAAGGAAAAAAATAGCCGAACCCGTTTAACTAATGGTCAGCAATGGCTTTACCCTTTTGTCCTTTCTTATGACGTATAAGGAATACGATGGGAATACAAACAAGCATGCATACGGCTACCATAATAAAACCCTTGTCATAACTCACCAAAGCCTGTTGTTTAGCTACTGCACCATCCATCATCCGGTAGGCTAATTCCTCGGCCTGCGACTGCGGATATCCGGCATTCAGAAAATTTTGGGTCATTTGGGAGACCCTGTCCGAACTGACATTATCATAGGGTGTAATGTACCCCAGCATACTTCCCTTGATTAAGGCATTTTGGTGAGTAATGTATACATTTAGCAAAGCAATTCCAATAGCCCCTCCAAGTTGCCGTATCATATTCGCCAATCCAACCGCCTGGGCCATATTCTTACCATGAAGCCCCGCAACGGCCAGGGACAAGATGGGAGACATCATAAATGCCAGACCGACTCCACGAAGTACAAAGGGCAGGTAAAAATTTCGTTCTCCTGAATCCGGAGAGGAAAAAGAAAGCATGACTAAAAAAGTAAATGTAATTCCGACCCCAATCAAAATGATCGTCTTCGGATTGGCTCCCTTGGTCAGCAGATTTCCAACCACTGGCATAGCAAATGCAGTACATAAAGCTCCAGGAATCATAAAAACACCCGTTTCGGTCGCTGTCCAGCCCAGGGAAATCTGGGTAAATAACGGAAAAATAAAAACAGTTCCGAATAATAGCATTCCAAGCATCAGGTTCATCAGACTGCCCATCGCCAAATTGTAATTTTTATACAAACGGATATTCACTGCGGGATAGTCAATTTTCAGCTCTCTGATAATAAATGCGATGATCCCAAAAACAGAAACAATGGTACATACAATAATTTGCGTACTATCGAACCAGTCCTTCTCAGTACCTTCTTCCAACACATATTGCAGGGAACCAATGGCAGTGATGAGAAAAATAATACCCCACCAGTCTATTCTCGGTTTAACTGCCCCCGGCCGGTTGGTCACAAAAGTCCAGGATAGGATGGCCGCTGTAATCCCGATTGGAATATTTACAAAAAATATCCAGTGCCAGGAAAAATTATCTGTAATATATCCTCCAAGCGTTGGACCAAAGGTCGGCCCCATAATTAACCCCATTCCAAAAATAGCATTCGCCGTGCTGATCTTTTCAGGAGGAAAGGCGCCAATGATAATCGTTTGTGCCGTGGACAATAGCCCTCCTCCTCCCAGACCTTGAACAAAACGCCAAAAAACAAGGGACCATAAACCGGTGGAAAGTCCACACATCAAAGAAGAAAATGTAAATACAATCACCGACATTGTAAAATAAACTTTCCTCCCAAAAAGATCAGAAAGCATACTGGTAAGCGGAATAATGATCACGTTGGAAATGGCATATGCCGTGACAACCCATGCAATTTCAGTAGTCGTAGCTCCTACACTTCCGCTGATCTCGCGAAGAGAAACATTAACAATGGTCGTGTCAAGTAACTCCAATACAGCACAGCTGATCGCGGTAATGACAAGAATCCACTTTTCCGCTCCAACCGGGTACCGAACGACTTCTTCCTGTTTAGTTGCTGTCACTTAGTTCCTATGCTTATTTAATACGTACTTCAACAAATGCACTTAATCCCGGGAAAAGCACATCCGCACTTGCTTTCGGAAAATCAGTAATCGCAATACGAACAGGTACGCGCTGAACAACCTTCACAAAGTTTCCCGTTGAGTTATCAGGAGGAAGCAGCGAAAATTTTGCACCGGTTGCCCCGATATAAGACTCTATTTTACCTTTTAATACAAGACCGGGATACGCGTCCAGTTTAACTTCCGCTTCCTGTCCCAGTTTAATTTGCTCTATTTGTGTTTCCTTGAAATTAGCGGTTACCCAGAAAATTTCCTTATCAATCTCCGAACACAAAGGAGCCCCAATAGTAATATATTGTCCTTCTTCCACGGAACGTTTGGAAATAATTCCATCACAGGGTGCCTCAACAGTAGCATAAGCCAATTGAGTCTGAGCCAATATCAACTCCGCCTCCCGTTGCCTGACGAGTGCCTGAGCCAGGGTAACCTGTGCTTGTTGTGCTTCCGCTTGGGAGTGAACCCCATTGGCCTGAGCCGTAGCAGATTTGTATTGATCAACCGCCCCTTCATATTGAGCTTTGGCAACTTCCAGATCCGATTTCGCAGCGTCATATTGGCTTTGTGTAGAAGCCTTGGCATTAAACATATTCTCCGTCCGTTTGAAGTCATCTTCCGCTTTTTGCAGTTTTGATTTGGCCGAATGAATCGTTTGTTCAACAGCCGTGGAAGAAAGCGAAGAAGATTCAGCATTCTGATTGAGTGCACTCGCATTATTCTGCACGGACAACAAATTCGCTTTTGAATTTTCGAGTGCTGCCTGCGCCTGTGCCACTCTTGTTTTCAGATCTGTTTCATCAATGTTGATGAGCAATTGTCCCTTTTTCACATGTTCATTATCTTTGAAGTGGATGGTCTTTATATAGCCTGCCACACTCGCTCTGATCGGGACAATGTTAGCATCCAGCTGTGCATTGTCGGTATTTTCATAGTGTGAACCGATCACCCAATAGATAATACCTACCGTTAGAATAACAGCTGCAACGACTCCTATAATAATGAATCGCTTTGGATTTTTAGGTTTTTTAACGCGTTCCGTTGTTTGCATAATCGTTCTCTGTTTAAAAATTAGTAATTCCCTTAGTAGTACTATAATTGCTGATGGCATTCATGAGTTTTATTTCATGAATTTTTTGGTTCAGTACCGCTTGTAATTCGGCATTTAATTGTGTCAGGTATTCAGTGGATGTGATCGAACCATTCTGCAACTGGTTGGCAGATGTCAGCGTTATGTTATGACGTTTCTCCAGAATACTTTTATCCTTTTCGATAACACTTTTTAATGTGTTTACCTGCGCAGCTTGCGTAGCAAGTGTGGTATTTAAATTAAGCTCAAATAATTCCTTCTGAACATCCACCATTTGTTTATTAATATTCAGATTTTGTTTCTCTACATTCAGATTATACAAAGCCCCGATATTCCATTTCAGATTAATTCCCGCTATTCCGAACAAACGTAGATTCTGGTCCAGTAAATTATAACCCGGCCTGCCATAATTTCCATTACCTGAAACGGTTAGCGTCGGTAAGGCGGATTTATTGGTCAAAAGATGCTTTTCATCCAACAAGGCTTTCTGTGTATCAAATCCTTTTAATTCAGGACGTGCGATATCAGTACCCTTACTTGTTCCTCCGATAGGCTGTGTTGGAAATTCGGTACTATCATTGAGTGGTATCTTTATCAGGGTCGTCATATTTTGGTAGAGCGCCGATAAATTCTCTTTGGCTTCAATCAGATTTTGATCCGTCTTCATCTCCTCTGCATCCAGTTCATCCAGATTACTTTGGAGAGATAATCCGTTTTTCAGGGAAGAAGATACCAGCAATGCTTTATTATGAATGTCTTCTTTATAAAGAATCAGTGTCTGGTAATTGGCTCGACTTAGTAAAATAGTACAGTACAGTTGATTAACACGATCCACGAGCTTATAGATTTCCACCTGATTTTTCTGGTGCTCGTTTTCAGCATTGAGTTTTTCCACCCGTTTTTGCTCCTTCACCAAACCCGCATCATAAATAGTCTGCTCCAGATCAAGCGTAGCAGCATAATTATCCTTAGGAAAAGTCGGGAAAATATTGGCGAACGCAGGAGGAATTCCGGGCAGATCAAAATTTGTTACTTCCGACTGATAAGTAGCATTTGCATGGAAAGACAATTTCGGCAATCGGTTGTGGTTTAACCCTTTTTGATCATTCTGTTCCATCTGATCAATAAGGCCATTTTGTTTAAGAAGCGGGTAATTGACTTTTGCCAGCTGAAGACAGGAATCAAGGGTAAGAGCACCTTTTTGCGCAAAGACAGTGTTCGCAATAATAAAAAATAAAATGACAGTACTTTTCCAGTTCATACACTCAGTGTTTTTTCAATAAATTGCTTTACAGATTGCTTGATTTTCACCGGACTATAATCCGACCATTCCTTATGGTGGGCCTTTAATCCGTGTTTAAATAAAGGAGCCGCCAGGAAGGGATAGGAACATAAAGAATGCATATTAATCCAAAACAAAGCAGTATCTATTTTTTTGATATTCCCCCGGGCGATTTCTTCATCCAGAATCTTAATAAGATTGACGCCTTTGTTCTTTTTTATAGCCTCTACCCTATCCTTGAATAAATCAGGGTTGATACCAATCTCCTTAATAATAAACATGGACATTTGAGGGTATTCTTCTAAAAAAACAAAAATATTATCGACATATTTAAATAGCCTTTCTTTGATCGGTAAAGAAGCGTCCGAAAAAACATCCATTTGCTGAAAATATTTGTGCAAAGCGCCTGAAAATACCTGATCGAACAACTTCTCCTTGCTTCTGAAATAATAGTGCAACAATGCTTTATTTATTTTCGCGATATCTGCAATGTCCTGCATACGGGCACCATACAGCCCGTATTTCATAAATACTTCTTTGGCAGCATTTAAAATTTTCTCCTCCGTAGTGTCTTTTATTTTAGTCATTGATTAAACGATTTAATCAAGTGATATAACCAAATGGTTAAACCAAAGGTATAAATAAATTTTGATCGAACAGAAATTTTCTTTAAAAACAATAGTAAGGGGGCGATTAACAGAGGGCAAAACAGAAGAACATTGTTATAAAAACTAAAATGCCGGCTGATCGAGCCGGCATTTTAACCCTTCTTGCGTTAAATTTTCAGGTTTAGTTAACCACTAATCGCTGCGTAGTTACTGCATCTGCGTTTATCAAACGTAAAGCGTACATTCCTTTGGCATAGCCAGTCAGATCAATAGTTTCCAGGTACTCTTTTCCGGCAGGAATAATTTTCACATAAACAGACCTTCCTGCTATATCAACTAACGAAAGAGTTGAAGTACTTGGTAATTCATTAACCCTGACAGTAAAATGATCACTGGCAGGATTTGGATAAACAGATAAATTATTTCCCACATTTGCAGACTGTTCAATTCCTGTTAAAACAACGACTTTGCAGGAACTGGTATCCTTGCAACCCATGAAGGAAACGATAACAGCGTACTCTCCATTTGACCTCGGAGAAAACAGTGCGTTCGTATCATTCTTTAAAATGGATTTACCATTGCAATCCATCCATTGATACCTGGCTGAGCCGGATGCATTTGAACGTAACATATTACCCACATAAGTAACAGAAGTATCAACTGTTATCACATTAATTGTAGTAATGATAATACTGTCACAGGAATTTACGGTTTGCAGATTGCTGGTATCGGATGTTGCCGAAATAATATTCATTTGTTTTTTACCATCAGGGAACGTATAATCAGAACCTTTACAGAGAGAAACAGAATCCCGTATGAGATAAATTGGATTAATAGAAACAGTAGTTAAAATCGTACTATCGCAACCTTGAACTGTTTTCAGATTACTGGTATACTTTACCGGAGATGTGATATCCGTTTGCTTGGAACCATCAGGGAACGTATAATCAGAACCTTTGCAGAGAGAAACAGAATCCCGTATGAGATAAGTTGGATTAATAGAAACAGTAGTTAAAATCGTGCTATCGCAACCTTGAACTGTTGTCAGATTGCTGGTATACTTTACCGGAGATGTGATATCCGTTTGCTTGGAACCATCAGGGAAAGTATAGCTGCCTCCGCTGCAAACTGAAGCTGAACTGGTCAAATGATAAACAGGGTTAATACTAAGATTTGTTGTAAGCACACTTGCACATCCGTTTGTTACCAGAATAGTATCTATATATGCTCCCTGAGTTTTGTAGGTATGATTTCCAACCATCACACTATCACCATTACAAATCGCAACATTATTGACACTTTTCAATAAAGGCACAACTGGATTATTTGAAATGATCAGGTTTTTCACACAGCCATTGAACGCTGTAGCGGTCCCAAAATTGGCCGTATAGAAAAATTGCTCGCCTCCGGTTACCAAAGCACCGATACACTGGTCCAGAACCAGCGTATCATTCAAAAAAAGACGGACATGCCCTGCTGTATATTGTAATTGCCCCGTATTCCAGGTAGTTAAGGTCACAAGTGCAGAAGACGAAATATTCGTGCCATTATTACACAATAAACCCAAATGTCCCGAAGGATCAATGTACATTCCAATCCATCTATAACCAGGTCCTGCGGTAATAATCGGGTTGTTTTTGGTGGTTAACTGACTGATGGAAAAGTCCACCTGGATTTGAAATGAATCCAGATTAAAAGAAGTTAAAGAAGGAGTAATAGCGTAATCATTAGAATTCCCACTTTGGCAAAGAGAGCCTGAAGGACCAGAAAGCCCATTCAAACTTATATTTCCATAATTACCTGTGGAATCAGCAGTATTTACAGTTAAAGGATAATCGGCAATAATTGTTTGCGACTGGCAAAACAAATTTCCGGCAAGCGCAGCTAACAGAAGTAACCTTGATTTCATGACGTATGATTTTTTGTAGTTAAATGGGTTAATTTTATCGTGCAAGTATAACAAATTTTTGTTTTCAACAAATAATATTTCTTCCAAATGGAGACTATCAGATACGAAATCCAGACAATCGGATACGAATGGTAAATGCATCTGCCATAATAGCCAGCGATCAAGTAGAAGGCCTCCCTTCTCAAAGCAAAAAAATGTTTTTTGCAAATTGATTGAGAAACACCCATCTTTATACCTTAATAACATTTAAACTATAAAAATGAAATCAACACTATTCCTCAAAACCCTTCAAAAGATTGCTTCTGCAAGTGTCTTTCTATTTGCATTGATGTGCAGTCATCATTCATTTGCTCAGGATGCAGATCAGCTGGACTATCAGCAACCGGCCGTTGTAACACCTCCGGATTGGGCACCACCTTATGACAGCCCCGCTGGAGTACAATATTATTACATCCCCGATATTAGCTGTTATTATGATGTATGGCACCATGAATTTGTTTACCTCGACAATGGCAATTGGTTATTTTCCCCGGTATTACCTCCTATGTATGCCGGCTATGATCTGTTACATGGGCATATTGTCATTCTCGACCGGATGGTACATCATCCTTGGATGCACCATGAATTATATGCATCACATTATCCACGATACTATCACCATGTAGTTTATCCTGGAAGAGAGGGTTATTCACGCCCCTATGGTTTTGATGAAAATGCACGAAAACCGATTTACGTTCCTGCCCGTGATGCCGGAAGGCACGAAGTCATTCAACCCGCAAGAGCACAACCTGTTCACTATAGTGATAGAAATGTTGGGCAACCGGTTCATGTGGAAAAAGAAATGATGAGACCAAACCACCGGTAAAATTGTATCCAAAACGCATTTAAGTTTGGCACAACAATTGACTAGAAATAATTAAACAAATTCAAACTCTATGAAAGCAACATTGATAACTGCACTACTGTTCGCAGCAACATTCGCAAATCATTCATTCGCCCAGGACGCGAATCAATTGGACTACCAGCAACCGGCCGTTGTTACACCTCCGGCCTGGGCACCTCCGTATGACAATCCTGCCGGAGTACAATATTACTACATACCTGACATCGAATGTTATTACGATGTATGGCATCATGAATTTGTATACATGGACAATGGCAATTGGTTATTTTCTCCGGTGTTACCACCCATGTACGCCAGTTATGATTTATTGCACGGGCACATCGTCGTTCTTGACCGGCTGGTACACCATCCCTGGATGCACCATGAACTGTATGCTTCTCATTACCCAAGATATTATCACCACGTAGTTTATCCTGCAAAGGCGGGATATTCACGGCCTTATGGCTTTGATGAAAACGCACGAAAACCGATTTATGTTCCTGCCCGTGACGCAGGAAGGCATGAAGTCGTTCAACCCGCAAGAGCTCAGCCGGTACAATACAAAGACAAAAACGTAGGTCAGCCGGTGCATGTTGAGAAAGAAATGATGCGACCTAACCACAAGTAATAACCCAAGCATCCAATTTATATAAAAAAGCAGAAGGATACCCACCTTCTGCTTTTTTATTTCCTGTAACAGTAAAACAACTGTTGAAACAGCTTTTTTTTTACGGCTCCCAGCCACCAATAATTCCCGGCGAACGAAAATCCGAATAAACCGGCCCAGCCGCGGATACATTTGCTCTCATATCAAACAAGCAAAGCCATGAAAAATAAATATACAATCAGCTTTATATTCGCCTTTCTTTTGCTGTCCGGCTTCTCATCATCAATGCAAGGACAAGTAATTACTTTCGAACAGATTTATAAAACGGCAGTGGATCAGGATGGGTTAGACGTTTTACTCAGCCCCGACGGAGGCTATATTATTGCAGGCAGCACCGTAAATAATATACCCAACGACCTGGACATTAAAGTATTAAAAACAGATAAAATGGGAGATACCTTATGGACGAAAACCTATGCAGATCCTAACCTGGATTATCCGAATTGCATGCTTCAAACGAGTGACAATAACTATTTCATTTTAGGATATACCCAAATTTCAGGTCAGGGTCAGGAAATTTACCTGCAAAAAATAGATATGTCAGGAAATTTACTCTGGAGCAAAGTATATGGCACCTTCGGAAACGACGATGGAAATCAAATCATCGCTACAGGCGATGGCAATTATGCAATCACAGGAGGTTCCAATAATGATGCTTACCTGATGAAAATTGACCCGGACGGAAACACATTATGGACCAAGTATTATGGAGGCAGCACCACTTTTGAATCAACGCGATCAGTGGCAAAGTGTCTGGACGGAGGGTTTATTTTGGCAGGCCAAACTTCAGCTATCCGATATGGTGTAGCCGGTATGTTTATCGTACGAACAAATTCTTCCGGAGACACCCTCTGGACAAAAATATACAGAGGCCCCGATTCCTACCAGGGAAAATACATACTGGCGAACAATGACAAAAGTTACACGATTTGTATGGATGATAGTTCTGGCGCAAGAGATTCAGATGTCAGGGTAATGAAAATAGACAGTGCAGGCGCTATTAAATGGAATAACGATTTTGGAGGATCCGAAAAAGACATTTCAAAAATGATACAGCCTACTTCTGATGGAGGATATATTCTGGTAGGAATAAGCAGGAGTTTTGGCTGGATCAATCCTTATATGTGGCTGCTCAAATTTAATTCAGGCGGAGACACCACCTGGAGCAGGCATTTTGGAAGCTATTATCACAATCACGGTTATGCGGTGCGGCAGACCCCTGATGGAGGATATGTCTCGGTTGGTCATGAAGTAAGCAGTACTTCCATTTCACAAATAATGCTGGTCAAAGTAGATTCATCAGGTAATTTTACGCCCACTACTTCCGTTGAAGAATCCACCCTAAATACAGCCATTGCAATTTATCCTAACCCTGCCTTTGCAGTCATTACAGTTGATTTAAAAGATATTAATCTGGCACCAGGATCAACTTGTAAAATTCTTAACGCCTTGGGGCAGGAAGTGTTTTCGGAATCGATCACCGCTTCCGGTCAGAATGAGCGCAAAAGCATTGATTTAAAAGACAATGATCCAGGAATCTATTTTCTCCGGATTCAATCCGCCAAATACCTGATAACAAAAAAGTTCATCCTGCAATAATCTGTATTTTTCTCCACCTGCCATTTAATCTGTCAGTCATTATCCGTACCTTCCCCTGATCGCAATAATGTGTGAATTATATAACATATTTCGATCACTGTATAACATCCTGAACTGAAAGGCGCCCACCTTTGTCAAAATTCGTTAACTAATGCAATTCCGTTGAAGTTATACATTAAATACATGGTCAGTAACCGCTGCAAAATGGCGGTGAAAGAAGAACTAAAAAAACTGGGTTTACATTTTATCCTTGTTGATTTAGGAGAAATTGACATCATGGAAACGATTTCCGAGGAACAACGGGTGCAACTTAAAACAGCTCTGCTCAGCTCGGGACTGGAATTGATGGATGACAAGAGAGCCATCTTAATTGAAAAAATAAAAAACGCAGTTATTGAAATGGTTCATCATACAGATGAACTGATTAAAATAAATTTTTCTGATTATTTAAGTGAAAAATTAAAGCACGATTATACTTACCTCGCTAATTTATTTTCAGAAGTGCAAGGGACAACGATCGCCCAATTTATCATCTCACACAAAATTGAGCGTGTAAAAGAATTGATTATTTATGATGAACTGAACATTACAGAAATTGCATGGAAGATGAATTATAGCAGTGTTGCACATTTATCCAACCAGTTCAAAAAAGTCACCGGACTTTCCCCTTCTCATTTTAAACAATTGAAGGACAAAAGACGCTCCCCGATTGAAGAAATTGGAAATACAGCCAATGTAAGCTAAACTGGAAAAATGCTGACACAAGAATCACAATATGCCAGAAGTTTGATGGAAGCCAGCCTGGATCCTTTGCTGACCATCAATAGAGAGGGGAAGATCCTGGATATGAATCAGGCATATATAAATATTACAGGACAGACGCGTGACAAATTGAGCGGAACGAGCTTCCTTGATTATTTTACGGAACCCATAAAGACCCATGAGGTTTACCAGCAGGTGTTTTTAAAAGGTTCCGTTGCCGACGCTTCGCTTACACTCATGCATATGGACGGCAAGTTGACCGACGTGCTGTTCAATGGCTCAGTGTTAAAGAATAAAGAGGGAAAAGTACAGGGAGCATTGATCGTAGTGAGAGATATAACGGATCAAAAAAGAACCGCGAACGAATTGACAGAGGCGAAGGTAGCGGCAGAACTCGCAACGGAACTCGCTGAAGAGGCGAAACGTAAAGCCGAACAGGCCACACACATAGCAGAAGACGCGGTAAAAGCCAAACAACAGTTTTTATCAAACATGAGTCATGAAATCCGTACCCCCATGAATGCGATTATCGGATTCACCAAGGTAGTGCTGAAAACAACCCTGTCTGAAAAACAAAAGGAGTATTTAACAGCCATAAAAATAAGCGGAGATGCATTGATCGTACTTATTAACGATATACTGGACCTGGCAAAAGTGGATGCCGGAAAAATGACATTTGAACAAACACCTTTCAAAATGGCCTTATCGATATCGGCCATGCTCCATTTATTCGAAACAAAAATTCAGGAAAAAAATTTAGAATTAGTAAAAAAATACGATTCCAAAATCCCGGATGTATTAGTAGGCGATCCGGTACGTTTGCATCAGATTATCTTAAACCTGGTGAGCAACGCGGTAAAGTTTACCACACAAGGAAAAATTACCGTAAGCGTTTGTCTGCTCCGGGACGAGGAAGACAAAGTAACTATTGAATTTTCAGTTAAAGATACCGGAATTGGAATAGCGGAGAATAAGCTGGAAAATATTTTCGAAAACTTTCAGCAGGCGTCCAGCGGCACATCGCGGTTATACGGAGGAACGGGATTGGGGCTTGCTATTGTTAAACAATTAGTGGAACCTCAGGGAGGAACCATTCATGTGGAAAGCAAAATAAACGAGGGTTCTACTTTCAGTTTCGTATTGACTTTTCAAAAAACTAAATTCCAAGCCGATTTAGAAACGGAAGTGGTGGAATTGAATACAGAGATTAAGAATATAAAAGTGCTGGTAGTGGAAGATATCCCTCTCAATCAATTACTCATGAAGACCTTGCTGGATGATTTTGGATTTGCCTGTGACATCGCCGCGAACGGGAAAATAGCCGTTGAAAAATTGCTATCCAATTCGTATGATATTATATTAATGGATCTCCAGATGCCTGAAATGAATGGATTTGAAGCTACCGAATACGTCCGGAATAAACTAAATTCTAAAGTTCCTATTATCGCCTTAACTGCGGATGTTACAACTGCTGACCTGGAAAAATGCAAAGCGGTCGGCATGAATGATTATATTTCAAAACCAATTGATGAAAAGTTGTTGTATAATAAAATAGTAGGGGCGCTAAAAAAACCTTTACTCAAAGAGCACATGGGAAAAGAAGAAAATTTAAATAAAAACAGAAAGTATATTGATCTCAATTATCTGATTCAGAGAACGAGGTCAGATCGAAAATTAATGCTGGAAATGATTTCCCTCTTTTTAGAACAAACACCCTCTTTAATCAATACTTTGAAACAAAGTCTGGACAATAAAAACTGGGATTCACTATCCGCTGCGGCGCATAAAATGATTCCTTCTTTTTCGATAATGGGAATAAGTTCCGACTATGAGAATATCGCAAAAGAAATCCAGGAATATGCAAGTACACAGAAAAAGACAGATAAAATAAGTGACCTGGTTTATAGGCTTGAAACAGGTTGTTTGCAAGCATGTGAAGAATTAAAAGAAGAATTTAACGAGATCAATGCAATCAACAAATGAACAACGAAAACAGAACCAGGCTTTTCCTGGTGGATGACGACCCGCTCTTTTTAAAATCCCTGGAAATCGAATTCCTTCAGCACACGACTTATATAATTGAAACCTTTCGGACAGGCGAACTTTGCGTAAAAAATTTGCCGAACAAACCCGACATCATTCTTTTAGATTACCATTTAGATGGCATTGATAAAAATGCAATGAACGGTATAGAAACCCTGGACAAAATAAAAAAATTCAAATCGGATATTCCCGTTATAATGCTGTCCTCTCAGGATAAAATTGAAGTCGCTATTGACTGTATGCATCACAAAGCTTTTGACTATGTAGTGAAAAGTGAAACTGCCTTCCTGCGCATACAAAAAATCATTGCTGTTATTTTCCGGTATAAAAAAATGGAAAAAGAATTAAGCTGGTACATGGAAAGGATGTAATTCACAGCCTTCCTCACCCTCTCCCCTTGCCACATGTGGGAATTATATAAATGATTTGCAGAATCGTGCAATACGATCACCGTTAAACAAATACACCTTTGCAGGGAAATTATAAACAAACCAATAAACTAAAAAATGAAATACCTCATCCTCGTTCCGGTTATATACATGTCTCTTTCATCTTGTAAGCAGGCAGAATTGAACAGATCCAATCAGGAGCGGGACTCTCTGATGACAGTCGTAAACGAACGGGAAAAATCCATTAATGAATTCATTTCTTCCTTCAACGATGTTGAAAGTAATTTAGATTCTGTCACACTAAAACAGCATTTACTTTCAGTAAATGCAAGGCCCAATTCAGAACTCAAACAAAATCAAAAAGAACATATCAATAGCCAGATTGCAGCCATTAATAGCTTGATGGAAGAAAATCGTAAAAAACTGGCGGAATTGAACCGAAAACTGAAGGGCTCCTTGACCAAAAATATTCAAATGGAAAAAATAATCGCCACCTTGGATACACAACTAGTTCACAAATATGTGGAACTGATAGCATTGAATGAAAAACTGTATGCTTTGAATGGTAAGGTTGAAAGATTACAAATATCTGTGGATACACTTACGCTTCAAAACACAATGAAAGCACAAACAATCTCATCAAATATAAGGGAATTACATTCCGCTTATTACAGAGTAGGCAAAACAAGGGATCTGCAAAAAGCGCAATTAATCGATAAGAAAGGCGGCCTGTTAGGTATCGGGAGAACAGAGAAATTAAATGGGAATTTTGACACCACCCGGTTCACGCGCATTGATTACACCCAAACTACACGCATCTCAATTAACAGCGAGAAGGCCAACATCATTAGCAGCCATCCGTCGGATTCCTATCTCCTGGAAAAAGAGAAAAAGCGAATCAAATTTCTGGTGATCACAGATCCTGAGAAATTCTGGAGCATTTCAAAATACTTAGTAATTGTAAATGACTGATTATTTTTAAACCGTAAAATCCGGGGATGATGTAACTTTTCGTAAAACTTATGTAATACTTCAGGATTTCCATTTACTCACCTTTGCTAACAGAAACTAAATACAAATCATTTCAAATCCGTTTACTAAAAAACAAAAATTATGGGAAATTTACTTTATGGAATCGCAGTAATACTAATAATAATCTGGGCAATAGGATTTTTTGGATACGCCGTAGGCGGCCTTCTGCATTTGCTTTTAGTGATTGCAATCATTGCAGTTATTCTCCGGGTTATTCAGGGAAACAAACCTATTTGAAACAATTTTTAGTATTTTAACCGCCAAAACCATATACCTATGAAAAAATTATCCATATCCATTTTTATAGCCGCCCTGACCGGCTTGCTATTTTCTTCTTGCAGCCATTTCTCCGACGTGTCCATGACGAAACGCCATTATAGAAACGGCTACTATATCGAAACGTACGCTTCTGGAAAGCCCGTGCAAAAGCAGGAAGTCAAACAGGAAGAAGCCAGATCAAAAGAAACCGATCTTCCTGAACTTAAGCCGAACACACTCGTAAACAATGAAGCGACACTTACGAAAGGTGTCGAAAATACAATGAATCAGGACGGCCAGATTAAAAAAAACAGGACGGCCATTTATACGATGAGTCATCCCACGCTGAACAATTCAAACCTGAACGCCGATCCGGATAAAGAACTTACAGTAACTCAAAAGGGAAACAAAATTACGCGTCTGGAACACCGTTATGAGGGAGACCATCACGGAATAGGAGGTATTCTTTGGTTTTTGATTGTGCTGTTATTGATTCTTTTTCTTTTGAATTTCATTTTATCGTTTAATCTGGGCGGCCTCGTCTATATAATATTAGTGATTGCGCTGATATTACTATTATTCAGACTAATTGGAATGCTATAAGTCAGAGCGCTTAGATAAACTTCACTATACGGGAGGGACCATCAATGCTAAAATAAGCATTGATGGTTTTTATTTATCGGCCCAAGGCAGTTAACCTTGAAGTATTCAGGGATGTGTGAATGCTGTAAAATAGTTTATAAATTATGTAAGCTTTGCCGGAATCCCTTTCCTTAGTTTTGGTAACGGTCATTTTACTAATTGGCCAGTAAGAGATGGGGAAAGATAACGTATACCGAATACTTCTTGTTTTTTTATTAACCCCTTTCCTGGGCCTGGCAGGCTGGTGCGGATGGAAAGTATATACCACCGCCGCAAAGCGCGTTGAAATCAGGACAGACTACTCGAATATTAACAGCATCGAATATGGGCTTTTATCGGTAGATGTCTGGAAAGATAATATCGTCAAAATTGTCGCTGAAAAGATCGACTCCTTTAAATTTAATCCTGCTCAAAAAGACACCTTAAAAAAAGAAGTCAATACCATCCTGTATGCTTTGGTCAATAAGGCGGACCGCATGATCAATGAAAAACAATCCAATCTGGGTGGCAAAATAAAACAACTAGCCTTTCACATGTTTGTTAATTTAGATCAAGTCAAGGCCCAGGTTCCGGAATACAGCCAGACAATCATCAATGAAATTACCAAACCCGGAAGTAAGCAAAAGCTGAAATTTCTTGCCAATGACAAATTGAGCGAACTGGCCTCCCAAACGAGAGATAGTCTGAGTACTGACTCTGTCCAAAACAAACTTTTAACAAAATACGATACGAAAGACGTACAGGCTTTCAATGTGCTGGCAGGCCAGCAAAGCAATAACTTACTTCAACAGATTTATAAATATTCCTACACACTCCTGGGAATACTGATTCTATTTCTGATTATCTGGTGTTTTCTTTACCGGAAACCTTCACTTTGTAAGCCTTTATTTGTGCTCTCGGCCATTCTCGCAGGCATTGCTTTGATAGTAGGTATTTCTTCTCCCATGATTGAAATTGATGCCCGTATCAAAGAATTAAATTTTCTGATTCTTGACAAATACATCGTGTTCCATGATCAGATCCTGTTTTACCAGAGCAAAAGCATATTAGATGTCGTTCACATATTAATTGCCACAAAAAAAGTGGAGTCGGTCCTGGTAGGAATCCTCATTCTGATATTCAGCGTAATTTTTCCATTCGCCAAACTATTTTCTACGGAAGTTTACTTACTGGGTAATCAAAAATGGAAAACTAACCGTTTACTCAAATTTTTTGCATTCAAATCCGGGAAGTGGTCAATGGCAGATGTAATGGTAATTGCCATTTTTATGGCCTATGTTGGCTTTAAAGGAATATTGGACAACCAGTTACAAAGTCTCAGTATGAAGACGGATACCATTTCAAGCATCGCAACGAACGAAACATCTTTGCAACCTGGATTTATTATATTCTTAGCCTTCGTGCTATTTAGCCTGATTTTATCCCTTATTCTGGGAAAAATCACTGAAAAAACAGCTGAATGAAAAAATACATTGTAATTTTTGCCGTGCTCTTCGGGCTGATCGCACTACCTATTCTGTTCATTTCCCCCTTGGCTAAATACCTTATTGAAAAATACGATGAAAAATATACCGGCAGGAAGATCACATTGAACTGGGCCTATGTAAATCCGTTTACGGGTTATATCCATTTCAAGGATCTTAAAGTCTATGAATCAAAAAAAACAAGTGCAACAACCGCCGAAGACAGTATTTTCATTTCGGCAGATGGAGTAAGCGCACATTTCGCATTGCGGAAAATGCTCGCCGGAACATACGAGATTACCGACCTTCTACTGGATAATCTCCGCGGAATAATTATCCAAAATAAAAAAGAGTTGAATTTCGATGATCTGCGGGAACGTTTTACCCCGGATGACACAACGGACAAGAATAAAGAACCCCTTCATTTCAATATACTGAACGTCCGGATAAACAATGGGGAATTTCATTATAAGGCAGAAGCCATACCCGTAGATTACTTTATCAGAAAAGTAACTTTTGAAAGTTCGGGCAAACGCTGGAACAACGATGTCATAGACGGTAAAATTTCCTTTCTGTCGGGTCCGGATACTGGCGCTGTTAAAGCCAGCTTTAGCATCGATACGAGAACCCTGAATTACACCTTTTCGGTTGTTGCGGAGCGATACGATCTTAAATTTATCGGGCAATACCTGAAAGACCTCATGAACTATGGAAGATTTACCGCTAACCTGGACGCAAACATTTCCGGCAAAGGGAATTTCAAGGATCAAAGGGACATCAGCCTGCAGGGGTTCATGGCTTATAACGATTTTCATTTTGGAAAGAGCCCCGGAGACGATTATGCCTCTTTTGACAAACTTGTTTTCAGCATGAAGGATTTTAGTCCGAAAAAGCATAACTATATCTTCGATTCTGTTTCTCTTAATCACCCCTTTTTCAAATACGAACGATATGATCACCTGGATAACATACAAACGATATTTGGGAAAAATGGTATTAACATTTCAGCGGCAAGCGCCGACAAGGAAAAATTCAATCTGGTGATTGAAATAGCCCGGTACATAAAAGTATTGGTAAATGATTTTTTTCAGAGCTATTATAAAATAGATCACCTGGCTATCTACAATGGAAATTTAAAATTCAATGATTACTCCCTTTCAGAAGAGTTTTCGATGGCGGCAGAGCCCATTTATATCCGGGCAGATTCCGTCGATAAAAATCGAACGCGTGCACAATTATCGTTTAAATCCGGAATTGAGCCCTATGGCAGTTGCACGATTAACCTTAGCGTAAATCCCAGAGACAGCAGCGATTTCGACCTGGACTATCACTTTAATAAATTGTCTGCGCCAATGTTCAATCCCTATACTGTAACGTATACTTCTTTTCCATTTAACAGGGGTACAATTGATATGGAGGGAATCTGGAAGGTGAGAAATGGAATAGTGCAAAGTGAGAATACGCTCTTAATGATCGACCCTTTCCTGGCTAAACGGGTCAGGAAGGGAGACATCCGGCGGCTTCCATTGCCTCTGATTATGGCCTTCATCCGTGAAAACGGCAATATTATTGAATACCATATTCCAATTACAGGAAATTTGCATACTCCGAAATTTCATCTGAAAGACATAGTCATTCATCTGTTTGAAAATATTTTTATTAAACCACCGACAATCCCATACCGGGTACAGGTAAAAAATGTAGAAAACAAAATTGAAAATGCGCTACGTCTGGAATGGGGAATACGGGAAAGTTCTCTGAATTCAGGACAGGCATTCTTTATTGACAAAATGGCTGATTTCCTGGTAAAAAATCCCCAGGAATCCATTACTATTCAGCCAGAAGAATATACAGCAAAGGAAAAAGAAGCCATTCTTTTTTTTGAAGCCAAGAAAAACTATTTTCTATTCTCTTCCGGCAGAAAAAATAGTTTCTTGAACGAAACAGATTCAGAAAAGATAGAAAAAATGTCCCTGAAAGATTCTCTGTTCATACATTACCTGGATAAAAATGCCGGTCATGATCTTCTATTCACCCCGCAGGAAAAATGCGCCAAAATTATTAGCTCGTCCATAGTGAATACTAAATACCGGAAATTGATGACGGAACGGGAGAATGCCTTCAGGGCCTATTTTAAGAAACGATCCGTAGAGAAACGCGTCAAAATGAATGTCACTCAAAGTGGCATTCCCTATAACGGCTTTTCTTTTTATAAAATTGTATACGCAGGAGGGGTCTTCCCCGGAGATTTAATAAAGGCCTACCGGAAAATAGATGAATTAAATAACAAAACTCCCCGGGTAAAATTTGAAAAGGAACGCGAAAAAACGAAATCAACATTCCTGACAACCAAAGGGAGCCCATAAGTTAGTAGCTTTGACGTATGCTGAGCCCGGTATATTGGGACATTCGTTTTTACAGGATAACCATGTTCCTTTTGTACGGCGGGAGTTACGCTTCGCGTTATGACTTAATTTTTAACCACCTTCATCAAAAAAAGGTCAGGACAATTCTCGAACTATGCTTTGGGGATATTTTGCTGGCTGAATTCTGCCGGAATAATCAAATCAACTGGACAGGAATAGACCGGAACGAGGCTTTCGTCCGTTACGCAAAGAAAAAGGGATTTAACAGCATAAAAAATGACATTGGCATTCCGGGAGCCTTTCCAGGCTCTGATATCGTGGTGATCAGTGGAGCCTTATACCATTTCCATGATTCGATAGATTCCTTATTGGAGAAAATTTTGAAATCAACGGATCAGATCCTGATCAGCGAGCATGCTATAAATTTTGAAACCACAAAAGGTTTGATTGGCTTCCTGGGCGGAATAATAAGCAACGCGGGAAATAGAAATGAGCCCTTCCGGTATAGCACAGCCTCCTTGAAAGTGCTGTTAACAGAGATTAGCTCGCGGCATAATCTTCAATGCCATTTTATCGGAAGATATAAATGGGATGAGGTTTATCTTTTAAGCAAAAAATAGTGCGCGAATCCATCTCATATATTTCCCGGCAGCTAACTGTTCCTTTTCCCTTTTAGCAGCATCTCCATAGCGTGATCGAGCGAACCGGCCCTCGTAAACTCTCCCGAGTTAACAAAATATATTTCATCTGCATTCTGGATCGTGTTCAGGCGATGAGCAATAATTACTTGTGTGGTCTCTCCAGGCAGTTCCTTCAATATCTTAGTCAAAAGTTTCTCAGTAACCGTATCTACATTGGCAGTGGCCTCATCCAGGATCAGTAACTCCGGTTTGCGCAGTACAGCTCTCATAAAGGCAATCAGTTGTTTCTGTCCCAGGCTGATCGTGTCTGAACCTGAAAGAACCTTTGTTTCCAGACCAGATTCAAAAATGGCCAGCAACTCCCCGAGATGAGCTCCCCGGATGACTTCTTCCAATTGAAGATCAGAATAGTTTTTATAGGCAGGGTTACCGTATAAAATATTATCCCTCACGGTACCTGTGAATAAAAAAGGCTCCTGGAGAATAAAGCCGATTTTTTGTGTCAGTTCTTCTGCAGGATAGGAGCGTATATCTTTCCCATCCAACAGGATACTTCCTTTACTTGCAGTATATAGCCTTGCTATCAACGAAGCGGTGGTTGTTTTTCCCCCTCCTGTTGGACCCACCAGAGCGTATCTTTTGCCCTTTTCAAGCCGGAAGCTAATCGCATGCAATACTTCCTGTTCCGGTGAATAAGAAAAATGCACGTTTCGGAATTCCAGCAAGGGAGCCCCCGGTTCAGCATTCGTATTAGCCATTATTGAAAGGTCGCTCTCCAGAGAGAGTATCTGGGAAATACGATCCCAACCAGCCATCGCCACCTGGAAATTTGCCCAAAGCGCGGCCAGCTGCCTCAGGGGATTATAAAAGCTTGTGATGTAGGATAGGAAGCTGATCAATAAACCGATGGTGAAATGCCCCTCGGCGATCAGGTAAATTCCAAAAACCAACACCAGTAACTGGGCCATGCTGGAGAATAAACCATACACCGGCATAAATGTATTATTAGCAATCCCCGCACCAATAGCCGTTTTATAATTTTCCTGGTTAGCTTCATCAAAACGCCTGCGAAAATAATCCCGGCGGTTAAAGGCGATAATGACCTTAAAATTATTCAGACTTTCCTGAATCTCTGCACTCATGCCCCCCACACTTTTCAGATTGACAGCATTCTTCTTCTTCACCCAGGGGGAAATCAGGCGGGTGAATATAAAAATGAGCAGGGCCGGAGCAAGAGCAGCAAGTCCCAGCTTGAAATGGATGAGCAGTAAAAAAACACCCGCTCCCGTCATGGTGGCTATACTTCCGATAAACTGCATCAGAGACTGGGAAAAGAACTGGTTCAGCTTATCCGTATCGTTATTTACCCGGGATATCAGATCTCCTGCTTTATTCTGGTAAAAAAAAGAGACCGGCAATTCCTGCAGTTTATTAAACACAGAATTACGTAACGTAAACAACATACGCTGGCCAACGCCCCCCATGAGCTTGGTCTGAAAGTACCCCGTGATCATACCAATAAGATATATTCCCAGGAGAATAGCAGAAAAATACAATACCCCCTGGTACTGCCCGACCCGTATATAGGTATCAATCGTATGCCCTATGATTAGCGGTCCCATCAGAAGCAGTGTTGAATTAATCAAAATAACGACAACTGCGAGATAGAGGGTTTTCCGCTCATCTGCAATCAAGTGTAAAAGATTTTTCAGGGCAACGTACGTTGAGCGCTTTTCTTCTCCTGCTGTAAGTTTATTAAGATTGTAGTTCATAGCTGTCGATGCTCTGTTGCGAATGGTAGATCTGAATGTATTCAGGGCTGATCTTCATCAGCTCGGAATGCTTGCCCCTTGCTATTATTTCTCCTTCCATCAGGACAATAAGCTGATCGTATTGCTCAATCGAGGAGATTTTTTGTGTAACCGATAACAGCGTCAGACCCGGATAATTCCGCTGCACATTATCGATTATTTTTTTTTCGGTAGTGCTGTCAACCCTCGCCGTAAAATCATCCAGCAATAATATTTTGGGATTAAGCGCCAGTGCCCTTGCCAGCATGATCCGCTGCTTTTGTCCTCCGGAGAGACTGGACCCCCGTTCGGAGACAATGGTATTGAGCTTCTCCGGTAGTGAATTTACAAAATCACTGAGTTCGGCCGTTTCGATGGCTTTGTCAAGAGATTGATCGGTGACCGTATCACTAAAGGCAATATTTTCGCGGATACTCATATTAAAAATGATACTATCCTGAAATACAAAACCCACCTGCTGGTAAAAGGATTGC
>Ga0206820_1047_pt1 | contig 30721 bp, 36 predicted proteins | sample Alteio_BWOrgCont_84_FD_152857 | JGI IMG/M metagenome (GOLD analysis project Ga0206820, IMG submission 152857) | Enriched cells from forest soil in Barre Woods Harvard Forest LTER site, Petersham, Massachusetts, United States -... | ecosystem: Environmental > Terrestrial > Soil > Temperate forest >...
TGTTTTGTATTGAACTCATAATCCAGTTTAACATGCATGGCTCCCCGTTTTTGTTCCATTGAATAGGAACGGATTTCTACATCGCTAAAGGTTGCCTGATTTGGTGGGGCGGGGTTAGGCTGTCCATCTGGAATTATGAATAAGGCGCTTGACCCGCTATAGATGTCCTGGTAGCTTGCGGACACTATAATTCCCAGCTTATTGTTAAAAAACCGATCACCTATGGTGAACCCTGCAAAGGTATTCGGAAGAGGATTGATGGCCTTATAGTCTAAATTTGATAATGGAAAATCGGAAGGAGTGGCCATATAGCTTGGCCCGTGAATCTGCTCGGGGGATTGATTATTTATTACTCCGGAATTATACTGATTAAAGGGTCGGTCAAATAGTGTCTGGTTATATCCCGTTGCTACATTAACCGACAAAACGAAATGGTCGGGCGCATCTTTAAGTACGAGGTTTGTCACACCACCAATGGCATCTCCTTCCATGTTGGGAGTGAGGGATTTAATTACTTCCAGACGTTCTAAAATATCAGAGGGAAAAATATCCATCGGAACATACCGGTTCTCGTTGTCGGGACTTGGGACTTTCACTCCGTCAATGGTGGTGTAATTATATCTTTTGTCCATGCCGCGGATAGTTGCATAGCGGCCTTCTCCACTGGCAGTTTTTTCAACGGTCACTCCGGATACTCTTTGTAATACGCTTCCGACAGTGAGGTCCGGTAATAGTTGAATGGTTTTGGCGGATAGGATGTTGATCGTATTGTCCGAGTTTTTTTCCAGGTCTCGTACATAAGAATCAGACTCTTTGTCTTGTTTTGCAATGATAGTGGTTTCTCCAAGTTTTAAGGATTGTATTTCCAGTAAAAAATCCTGTTCGATCGTTTCACCGGCATCTTTTACTGTAATAGTTTTCTCCGTTTTCACATAACCTATGTATTCAACTTCAAAGGTGTATGTTCCGGGAGAAAGATTTTTAATGGAGTATGAACCGTCTAATCCGGCGGCGTCGTGAATTTTTTTATCGTCCTTATTATAAATGATGGCTCCTATTAATGCTTCCTTGGTTTTGCTGTCAATCAGATGTCCTCTGAGCGTTGCTGAGTTTCCGGGGTTTGCCGCTAACTGAAGAAGGGATAAAATCAGAATAGTACATGGGTTGAGCTTCCAAAATGTCATAATATCGAATCATTTATTCGCGGCAAATGTATAATTCAATGCCCCGTATTTTTAGGAGGATGTCTGAAATAATAATTACATAATATAATCACCCTAAGCGTTACATATAATTAATCCGCAGGTAACATTAAATTAAAGTAGAGCCGCTAATCTTGCGCCTTAAATTGTTAAACAAATTAATCTTATGAAAAAGAACCTACTCATTTCAACTTTTTGTCTGTCCGCTATGCTATTGACGCATTTAGACAGTAAGGCACAGTTAAAGCTTATTCATTACTGGGATTTTAACAGCACCGCTACTTGTGGCGCGGCAGGAGTTCAGCTGAGTCCTCTACATGCGGATTATTCTTCTTTGAAACAAGGCGTTATTGTTTATAATCAGGTAACGAAACCGTTAAGAGACAGCATTTTTGATGATGCTATCGGAGGATCGAGTATTAATGTAAGGACAATTCTTGGAAATGATACCAGTGCAGGAACTTGTCATGCAGGCAATATTTATGTACGTACACGAAACCCAAGCAGCGAAGAACATTTTGACTGGTACATACCAACCTCTCACTATAAAAATATTATGCTTACCTACGCAACGGAAAGATCAGGGAGTGGTCCTCTGGCTCAGGTATATTCCTACAGCCTGGATAGCGGATTGACATTCAGCACTGCCGGATTTACTGCAATCGGTGGATCGCTGCCGGATTCTACTGTCGTAACTGCAAACTGGGCGAAGGTACAGCTGGACCTTAGCTCGCTTACTTCTGTAAACAATAATTCCAAGTTCGTATTCAGAGTAATGACGAGTGGTCAGAACACGGCTACAAATGGTAACGACCGGTATGATAACATAACTGTAGAAGGAGATACAATGAGCGTTACAGGTATTGCGTCACTTACAGATAATGCTTTTGGATATAAATTATATCCTAATCCTGCTAATAGTAATGTTACAGTAGTTTCTACGGAAGAGGGTACTAAGGTTGTTGAAGTACGTAACCTGTTAGGACAAACTTTGAGTGTATCGCAAGTAGAGGGAAAGCAATTCCAGCTTAGTGTTAATGCACTGAATAGTGGGATCTACTTTGTCAATGTTACAGAAAAGAACACAGGGGTCATGGTGTCCCTGAAACTGATCAAAAATTAAATTTGTTCAACACGATTTGACGAAACAGGCAACTATCTGGTTGCCTGTTTATATTATATGAATAAAAAATTTGTTTTTAGTTTAGTAGTACTGCTGTTCTGTATATATCCGAACGGAAAGTTCTTTGCCCAGAACGATACGATCCGTGTTATGACGTATAATGTACTTCATTATGGGGATGGCTGCCAGGGCTCTAATTCCTTTCTTCATTCCAACCTTAAAACGATTGTACAATTTGCGAACCCCGATATATTGGGTATGGTAAAAATGCAATCTATTAAACTCAATGTTTCAGACGTAAATGGCATATCGCCTCCGGGATTTGCTGATTCCATAATTAGGTATGCGCTGGATGCTGCTTTTCCAGGTAGATATAGTTATTGTACATTAACGAATGTTTCGCGGTCACCGGACGATGACATGGACGTATTGTTTTATGACCAGCGTAAACTGGGTTTTGTTTCGGTAGTTAACTTATGCGCTATCCAGGAAGATTTCGATCTGTATAAATTATATTATAAGGACCCTAATCTTATCACTACTCATGATAGTACTTTTTTGTATTTCATTTTAAACCATACCATATCCGGTTCATCTTCTTCCGGACGTGACCAGCAGGATTCGATTGTTGTAAAAGGACTAAAAAAAATATTTTATCATTTGCCTAATTTAGTTACAATGGGAGATTTTAATACACGAACCAGTGCAGAGCCTGGTTACGAATTATTGACAACTACTTCAGATAGTAGCTTTTTGTTTTACGATCCCCCTTTTAACCTGGATCATGAATTAAGCTATCCTATTAATTGGAACTCGAATTCCCATTGTTTCCCTTTTCTTAATGTAGCGACAAGACAATCGAGTTCACTACCGAACGCCTGTGGCCAGAATGGAGGAGCTAAAGACTGGTATATACATATCCTTTTATCTCCCTGGATAGCCAATAATTCGGATTATGTAAAATATATCCCTCATTCTTATACAACATTGGGAAACGACGGCAAACGATACGACGTTTCGGTAAATGATAGTACCACTTCCGGCAAAAACACTTCTGCTTCTCCTTCAGTCTTGAATGCACTTTTTCAGCTATCAGACAAGTATCCCATATTGGTCAAGCTGGGGGTTACCTATAATTCTACTGGCGGCGGTCCTGTAAATCCTGTAAATTCAATTCAAGAGGCACAAACCCAGCAAGAGCCAATAAAAATAAGTAATCCGGTGGGGGATCATATTACAATTCATTTTCCTTCCGACATGCTAGGAAAGAAAGTGGTTATGACCTGGTATGATCTCACAGGAAGAATGTTGAACACTGAAGAACTTATTATTCAAAGCAGCGATCTTGACCAACCTGTTTACCTGCTGCCAGGAATGTATTTACTTCGTTTGCAATCGGGTGAATACAGCATTACTTCCCGTGTTATAAAAGAGTGATGAAGGTCTAATTATACAAGGCTGCCCTTTTTCCTGAAAAAATGCTTAAATTCGCTTCTCGTAAAAATGGTCGGGTGGCCGAGCGGCTAGGCTGAGCTCTGCAAAAGCTCCTACAGCGGTTCAAATCCGCTCCCGACCTCATCGCCCCTTGAAAACACTGGTGTTTCAAGGGGTTTTTTATGAAACGGTGCCGAATCCGGTCAATAAACCTCTATAAGGCTTGCAGGATAAAGGGTTCAGAGGATAGGGATAATCAAGATTTTACGTATTAAAGTGCATCTGTAATTCGCCTTATTTTATAATCTGCAATTCAAACTGAAAATTTAAAATGTATACTATTGACAATCAATAATATGATGTAATTATATATACATAATTTGCATATACATAATAAACTTATGTATATTTGTCCTATGTATTCATCAGAACTAATCAAAGGAACTTTAAAAACGATCGTTTTAAAGTTGTTATCCGAAACAAAACAAATGTACGGGTACGAGATTACGCAAAAAGTAAAAGCAGTAACAGAATCAAAAATTGTTATAACCGAAGGTGCACTTTATCCTTTGCTTCACCAGCTGGAAGCGGAGGGTGTTGTAACAACAGAAACTGTTAATGTCGGTAAACGCATAAGGAAGTATTATACGCTGACTCAGACCGGAAATGAGAAGGCGAAAGAGAAACTGTATGAATTTGCTGAATTCATTAATACAATGAATATTTTGCTTGATCTCAAGCCAAACATGAAGTATGTTTAGTCTAACCGAGGACCAAATCGCCTTCATTGAAAACGATATTCGGGTTAGAGGAATAACTTCCTCTGACCTTCGTATCGATCTGCTGGATCATATTTGCTGCTTGGTTGAAAACGAGTCTGATGGTACAGAAAATTTTGAACTTGTATATGAAAGAATTCTGTTGCTTTTCGGAGCAAAGGGATTACGGGAAATACAGGATGAAACAAACAGATTATTAACGTTTAAACACTATTATATTATGAACGCAACTATGAAAATATCGGGCTATGTATCATCCATCATGATATTACTCGGAGCTATTCTAAAGATTAATCATTTATTCCCGGCAAATATTTTAATTGTTTCAGGAGTGTTTTTCTTTACGGTTTTATTTTTACCGCTTATGTTTATTTTGAAATATAAATCCGAAGAAGAAAGCAACCGGAGTATTTTATTAAGTATTATAGGAGGAATTGCATCGATTATTATTTCTATCGGTGTTTTGTTTAAGATCATGCACTGGCCAGGAAGTCTTTCTTTGACACTTACTGGTGCGGTATTATTAGTCTTAGGGTATTTGCCTGTTTATTTTATATCCATTTATAAAAAAACGACCAATAAAATTAATGCTACTTCTACAGCAATTATCCTAATTGCTTTTGTCGGACTATTCCTTTCAGCTAACAAAAATGATATGGGTAAAAATTATGCAGATAGCCTTTTGCAGATGAATGAAAATACAAACCAAATGCTTTCATTCGTTGAAGTCCAAAATAAAATCAATTATAAAAAAATAGATGAAAGAAAGGCAATCGATTCAATGGCAATAAGAAAAATAAAATTGTTAAGAGCAGAGACGGATGAACTTGACACCTATATTCAAAATCTAAAGACCCACTTAATAGCGTGCGCTGAAAATATTTCTGAAGCCACGGCAATGAATGTCAAGTTGGAGGATTTACACGACCCGGGCGAATACCAAATTCCAACCTCATTGCTATTAATGCCTAGTAATAGTGATTCTCCCTACACGGCCGTTAAGCTGAAAAATAAAATAGAAAAATTCAAACAAACGATTAGCAATAGGATCACTTCGGACGTGAATCTTACTGATCTGAATACCGATAGCACCAGGGAAGATGAATCATGGGAGCTGATGAATTTTAGAAATATACCACTGGCATTTGTTATCCATAGACTTACCCAAATAGAACTGGCTGTAAAAACGACGGAAAGTATTCTTCTAAATCAATTACAATAAAACAGCTTTGTTTCTTATCATTCAGGCCCCTTGAAGCATCCGTGATTTCAGGGGCTTTTCTTTTTCAGTGCTGAATCCTCTATAAGGTTAGCAGGAAAGGCTTCAGTGTAACAGTGATTATTCTAACAGTTTAAAACAGATTTTATCAATAATGTCCTTTTTTTCATGGAAAGGGGAAATATTTGATAAAACGGCAACACCTTTCTTTTTTACTTTGTCTATAGCCAGACAGGATCGATATCCTCCAGTTCCTCCATTATGCCAGAATATTGTTTTATCGCCGTCCGGATAGGATATATGCCATCCTAATCCAACACCTAGGCTATCTTTAATGGAAAATGTTTTTTTTGTGGGAAATTCAAGTATTTCATCTTTGCCAAGATTAGCTAATATAAAAGTGGATAGATCCTTGCACGTTGACTTTATTGCCCCTGCGCCTGCAGTTATATCAGTATTAGTCCAACTTTTGGCAAAACCTCCGAATATATTCAACCCCTTTACAAATTCCGGCTGAATCTTATGGGGGTCAGAAGTGGAGTTTTTCATTCCTAAAGGGACAAAAATATTTTCCTGAAGGAGCTGTTCATAGGTTTTTGCTGTTTTTTGACATAAAATGTACCCAAGTAGGCCTGTTCCAAGATTTGAATAAGTGTATTTCGCCCCAGGAATAGATGATAACTTCATTTTATTCCGCAGATAGTTTTTTAATCTTTTCTCATCATGGTTTTTGTACGGATTACTAAAATGAGTAAGTACATAAAATAAATTCATGTCAATTCTTGGTAGCCCTGAGGTGTGATTGGCAAGATGTTCTAAAGTAATTTCTTTACCATCGAGATTACTTTGTTTTAGAGGGAATTCGAAGTGGTTTTTTATGGGATCATTCTGTTTGACAAGCCCTTCATTAATATATTTAGAAAGTAATATTGAGGTGAATACTTTTGTAATTGAACCGATATCAAACACCGAATCTTGATTTTGTACAATGACCAAAGAGTCTTTTTCATTTTTAACCCCAGCGAAAGTTGCCGTATCGCCATTGACCATTGCAATAGATAGCTGTGTCTTGTCAGAAAAATACTTAAAATATTGTTTTAAAAAATCTAATTCAGGATCGGTCGGTTTAAAATAAGAGGAAGCAAAAGAATTCTTTAAGGTTGAAAGAAAAGTGTCTGTTGTTTGCGTTTTGGTTGTATTATCTTTCTTCATTATAAATCAGTATTTCCACCGCGTTGCATACCCTGAAGTAACGTCCTTGCCTTCCTTTTTCAAAGAATCGATTTTTTCAGAATACAGGTTTTTGTACTTTATTGCTTCGGAATTGTTGTTGGTTTTTTCAAATAGCGTATACGATAAAAAGTAGAAGTCGATCAACTGTTGCCATGGCAAGCCCTTTTTGATATTCAGTTTTTCAGATTCTTTTTGAATTTTCTCAGCCTTATTGGATAAGATGCGAAATGTATCACCTTGAGTTTTCCAATATCTGAGTGCTGAATTGGCAAAATATACTGCGGAATCGAATTTAGATTCATTATCATAGACGTTAGAATCAAGCAAAACTAAATAAAATGTTGATACTTTAGTGGCCAGATGATTTCATTAATAATAAAAGTAAAACCATCGGCTTCCAGGGATGAAATTACCTATGATGCGGAAGGGGAATTAGCAGTTAAGATCAAGGAAAGACCGATTGATGGTGTTGCGAACAAATACTTGATTAGTTTCTTGGCAAAAGAATGGAAATTACGCAAGAGGGATATAGCCCTTGAAAAAGGAGCGACCAGTCGGTATAAAAAACTATTATTGAATGTTAATCCGGAAGATTGGGAAACAATATTGAATAGGTACAGGAAATGAAATTGTTATGTAGTTTTTTGATTACATTAAAAAGTTTGTTTTCTAGGAAACTACGTTTAAAGGCAAAAAATGATCTAGAAAGTGAATTAAGCACTGATACAGTCAATCTTGGTATAGATTTGATATGGAAGTCAGTTATAGGTGCGGAAACATTCAAATCTTTTCAGGAAAAAATCATTCACCCAATACATCTTAATAAAAATTTAAAGCAAGATATAAAAGATGAGATAGCAATTGTAGAAAAACTTTTGCTTCATAGCTACTTTGAGTATGAGTTTATGGATATGGCTTTTATACAAGCCGCTTTTGCCTTGGAAAAAGCTTTGAAGTGGAAATATCAGGAGGTAAATAATGTCAGCTCTGGAGATATTAAAATGGGTTTTGGAGGACTAATTGATTGGTTCGCTTCTCGTAATTATTTTGAGACATGGAATGTTGACAATATTCATCAGTTACGAGACATACGAAATGATAAAGCACATAATGAACGGAAATCGCTAGGGGGCTCTGCTTTTCTTGGAAAAATTTATAACATAATCGATTTAATAAATGATATAGAAGAAGATGTCAAATTAAGAGTGAAAAGGAAAAAGTCAATCAGGTTATGGAATACACAGCTGCATAAATTTCTTGAAGGAGGCGGAATAATTTTACTGAATGGTCAAAGAATAATAATCTATCGTATGGATTTGTTATTTCTGAATAACAAAACATCTCCTTCTCTATTTGATTTTATTGCCTGGCCAATTTTTGACTGCGATAAAAGGAATAAAAATGGATATATTGTACCAACTTCTAATCTCCTTCATCTAACAAGTTGCCATCTTACAAAAGATTTGTTTAAAGGGAAAGACATAAATACAGGACGATTAATTACGATATTGAAAGTTGAGGATGAGCAAAATAAGTTAAAGTTCGAACAATGGTATAAAGATGTTCGAGCTCAAAATGATTTAGGAATGATCGGGGCTTCCATGAGAATTCGCCAAAATGATTATTACAATGCCGCAGTACGAAAATTTCATCAAACATAGAACCTTTGATCGGATTTGTGCAAAGTCTTTTTTTCTGAGAGTTATCCAATTAGTCGAATTTTCAGATTGAATAACCATTATATGATATTCAATTCGTTCCTGACTCAAATTTTTCTTTATTCTAAATGTATGGTCTAAGAATTGGTGTGACCCTTTTGGATTCTAAATTGAACATCATTTTATGAAGTTGCTCTAGTTCTTCGTTATGGTTTATATTGTATTTAATAGTTGGGTGACCGTAAACGATCATGTCTTCTTGTGCATAAAACGTATTGATCAGGACTATTGCACCATAATCAACGGTTTCAATGCTTTTATCAATAACATTATTCAGAATGTTCTGGTCGAGAAAGTTCTCGTCCCCATATGAATTGTAAACAGTTTTTGATATTTCAAGATGTAGGGCCGTGTTTCTATTGGCATAGTTCTGTTCGATCCCCTTTGTTTGCTTATTAGTAATGGCCTGTTCCAGTGATTCTATGTAATGCCCTTTTTTATCTGTTTGCCGTGTGCCGCATTCAATGAAAATGGAACAATCACCAAATCGAAATTCGAAATCGGGATTCTGTCGAGGCTTTAAAAAAGGGATCGAGTGATCAATTAATCTTGAGTAGGTTAATATTTCAAATTTCTCACCGTTTATGTTCAGTCCATCCGTTGAGAGTTTGTCCAGATAGTTATTGAAATCTTTTTTATTTTTATTTTTTATTTTTTCCAACTGGACTAAAAAATAATGAAAGTATAGAAGCCGGTCTTTATATTGTGAGTAGTTGGCCTGAGAAAATATTCGATCAGATTCCTTTGTAAAAAAGTGGCCTGCATTTCGGGGATCTGTAATATTAACGCCCGTTTTATCAAGAATAAGGCTTTTAAGTTTGTTCTTATGGTTAAAATAAGTAGGCAAGTTTATTCCCTCTTTCGATCTTCAATTTACTGTTTTATCGGCAGTATAAAAAATGAAATTGCCTTTAGATTATTAAGACCAATATAATTCTTGACCGTATAGTTGACCGAACGCATTGATTCAATTAGGTTTTTCGCAATTCACGCGAAATCTTTATGAGAATCTCAGGTTTGAGTTGGACTTGAACCTTTTGAGCTCACAGTAATTGACATTCCGGTCGTTTTATTGTTAGTGATTTCATATTTTTATTTTGCAATTTCAATGATTGCAACCCATATAAATTTTCGTGTTCTTGATATAGCTGTCAGGAAAATATTGTTTAACTTTTATTAAAGTGGTTTTCAATTCTTGGTTTTCTTTCGGCCCACTTCCTGCCATAATTATAAACAAGTCCTTTGTAAATCCTCCGTCATAATAATTTGAAGATTCAATGCTAAAAAATATTCCATCGTCATATCTGCCACGTGGGTCATAACAAGGATACTGAAATGCGTAAGCTTTGCACGTGTCGTTTCCACCATTTAGAGTATCAATTTCATCCTTTGCCTTGTGAAAAGGTATTCCAGTTAAATGTTCAGCTTTCTTTTCCATACTAATGGCCTCTTTAAGGTTTTTTGTAGAGGCAATAATAATAAAAGATTTTTCTACATATTGCGAACGCTCATATTCTGCGTATTCGGTGCTATCCCATTTTTTTGTTTGAATATTGTAAATTGAATGAAATGTATCTGGTGAACATACAAGTTGGCTGCTGTCTGTTGATCGTTCCTGTTTGATACTGTCCTTTCCAATTTTGGTAGATTTTGAGATTTGTTCATTGTTGCAAGATAAAGTAAGTAAGCAAATTAGTGTATAATAACGACCAAAGTTGTATGCCCGCAGTGTACCGTATATTTTTCCAATATCACTCATTGCAGGTTACTTTCATACAAAAATATTACATTTAATAAATTATTCAATGAAAGTGGATAGGTTCTCTTGCCCACCAAAGCAATTTCAAACCAATCACATCCACATAAATCATCATACTGGTAGTATACTATTGGGTTACCCTCTCTTTGGGTAGGCAACTATAAGTGAAAGACGATGACATTGTAGAGGAATTTACATTGGAGAAATAAATCTACGACCTGAGGATCCTCCTTCAGCGATATATAGATAAGTCCCATTTAAATCAGAGATCTGAAATTTCCCTAGGAAAGGATTTGTGTCCTTTAATTTTTCGTCAAGATTCATCACTTTGAAGGACGATGCATCCACAGGCAGCCTAAACGTATAGTGGTAGACAGCCTTCTCTCCCTTGAGGAAGCCACATTGGTCAATAGTATATTGACTACCAACGTCTTCAAGAACTTTTCCCGAGCTATAGATCCTTTTAGAATCTTTAGCATATGCAAAATCTAATGCTTTGAAGGTCTTAGGGTCTGCCCCTTCTATAGAGATATAACGACCATAGTCTCCTTTACAATAAACATGGAACTTATCCTTAGCATAAATTCCATCAATCCCGCCAAAGGTTTTAAAAGTAGGTCCATCAGCAAGGGGCACTATATGGCCACCAGATTCCCAAACATAGTTCTTATCCGCATGAACAAGCCCCGATTGAAGTTCACGGATGCTGTGTGGATCTGCACCTTCCAGAATGCACGTACAATCTCGTACAACTTGGCCATCAAAATATATACCCTTTTTTCCCAAGGAGACCATCTTGACAGGTTTTCCTTGAGCAAAGTCTTCTAAAGCAGCTTTAATTGAACGTTCTTTTTCCGAATCGGTCATTTGTTTTTTCACAATTTCAAAATTACGAAAAGTGTAGAGAACCCGATTACCGCATCGCACTTGCTCCAGTAGACACAGTATTAGATAGAAAAATCAATTGACTTCTAAAGGAACCTAACGGGTTACTTGATTTCAACTGGTCCAGGAACCAGTTCTTTTGAAAGCAGTTCCTTTATTTTCGGCAAAAGAGTTTTTAATGTCAGATAACTGTTATCAGCAGCAGTCAAAACAATAACCGCAATGGAATACTTTTTGAAATTCTGTTGATGTTGAATGTTTTGATCGAAAGTAAGAAGAGCATCGAACTTTTCAGCGATCATTAGCTGGAGCAGAATTCCGTTCGATTTACCGCCCCAGCCTTTTTCTCTGAGTGTATAAATTTGATGTCCGGAAAAATCTCTTTTTAATTTTTTGGGAAGGTTCTCATCAAGCAGCAGTCGCATACATTTTTTCGATATCTTTTGAGGAAACTACTGTGCCTGCTATTTCGAGCACTGCGATCGCTTGATCTTTAGAAACAGTATCAAAGTCATCCAGAAAGTCAGCTAGAGAAATCCCTTTTTCCAAATGCCAAAAAAGCGACTGAACTGGAACACGGGTACCTTTGAATACAACCTGTCCCGAAAGGACTTCTTTATCAACAGAAATATAATCTTTGATATTAAGCATAGTACAAATGTATGAAATATACACGAAACATCTGGATCAGAGATTACAAAAAAAGGTTCTATAACTCTTTTCCGATGACCTGAAATGTCACCCTTTTTCCAGTTGATAACTCCATTATTCAAAGAGGACTCCGACCCAAAATATATAGCTTAGACCATTTCAGGACCAGGTGCAGGATTCGGTCAAATGTTTATACGTATTTATAGATGTTTATAGAGTTATTTTTGAAACCAGAGTAAGGTAAGAGGTGCGTATAAGTGTGTAGAGGTGTTTATAGATATTTTCTAATACGTCCGCTCCCGACCTCATCGTCCCTTGAAAACACTGGTGTTTCAAGGGGTATGAAAAGGTGCAATATACAGTCAAATGTTTATAGGTGTGTGGAGATGTTTATAGGTGTTTTGGTCAGTAAATTCAAATTCAAAACATCAGTCAGTCATTTTCTCTTAAAATATTTTACTGATAATCAGAACATTGCCATTAATAGTTTATTTTTGTTTGGTTTATAGTGTAAACTACTCTATGTTTGTGCTAAGTTTATACTAAAAACATTTTAAAAAGCCAAAACATGGAAACAATAGAAAAACCAATGAATGAACAGGAAAGTTTACAGTTAATTCATGAAATGATAAATGTAGCGCAAAAACGATTTAGCAATGACAGTTTTAGGTTTTTGCTTTGGGGTTGGATAGCTACCACCGCATTTATACTTGGCTATGTATGGTGCATAATTGGAAAGCCTCAATATATTGGGTATACCTGGGCAATTTTGGGAACGGTAGGAGGGATTGTCAGTGGTTTTTATGGAAGAAAAGAAACAAAAACCAAAACGGTCGTTACATACGCGGACGAGTATCTGAAATATACCTGGATAGCTTACATGGTAAGCTATTTTATAGTTTTAGGAGCATTAATAAGTTTGCAAAGATTTGATTTAATAAATCCAATGTGTTTAGTACTTATAGGTATATCGACATTTATTACCGGTGGCCTACTTAAATTTAAACCGCTCATTTATGGAGGAGTGATATTCTGGATAGGTGCATGTATATCTTTTGCTATCCGGACAGAATTTCAGTTCCTGATTAGTGGACTAACGGCCGCTTGTGGTTATCTAATTCCTGGCTATCTCTTAAAAGCAAGAAATAAGAATGAAAACATTTAAAGAGCTTGATCCCATACTTCATTCTCAGTTAAGGTTAGCGGTAATTTCTCTGCTGGTAAGTGTCAAAGAGGCTGAATTTGGTTTTCTTAAGGAAAAGACCAATGCAACGGCTGGAAATTTGAGTGTCCAAATAGCTAAACTTTCGGAAGCCGAATACATTACTGTTAAAAAGACTTTCAGAGATAACTATCCATTAACCACATGTAAGATAGCTCCCAAAGGAGTGAAGGCCTTTCAGGAATACGTTAACAATATTGAGCAGTATCTGAAACCTATTTAATATTAAAGACAACTAAAATTCATGAATTTCATTTTAAGACCCTGGACTATTGAAGATCTAGATAGTTTGGTGAAATATGCGAACAATTATAAAATCGCAAAAAACCTTACAAACAGATATCCTTATCCTTACGCAATTGACAATGGAAAAGCATTTATAGAATCTGCAACAAGAGAAGTCCCTGCCAATATATTTGCAATCGATGTTAACGATGAGGCCGTGGGAGGAATCGGGATTCATCCTCAAAAGAACATACAATTAAAAAATGCTGAATTAGGTTACTGGTTGGCAGAACCTTTTTTGGGAAATGGAATTGCCACAGCCGCCGTAAAACAAATGGTTGAATATGGTTTTAAAACCTACGACATCACTCGAATTTTCGCGAAACCTTTTGGAACAAATATTGCGTCTCAAAAGGTACTTGAAAAAGCTGGTTTTAGGCTCGAAGCCCGGTTTGAGAAATCACTGTTCAAAAATGGAGAATATCTAGATGAATTAGTATATGCGGTAAGATTATAATAGCTTTTACCCTAATGGCCCCTAATGCAAATTCCCTGAAAATAAACACCCAACCCGTCTTTTGATTTCGCAATGCATTCTGATTTGTAGGATAATTCTGGTTATTGTTTGAATATCGTTTTAAAACCATCCACTATTTCTCCAACGGTTCCGCTGTCCCAAGAATAAGTGCCATTTGGATAAAAGGTGATGCATTTGTCTGGGTTACCACTGACAGGAACTGGAACATTCGCAGAATAAGAATTTATATTGCCGATTGAAACATCTTTTAAAATGGTATTATCTCCAACAGCAAGGTTTCCCTCGATATAATTGTTAAGGTTGATATTAAACTTATTACTCGGGGTATGGGATGAATAGGATAGCCACTTTGGTTCTTCCAGTTTTCCATTTCTTGTTGGAAGTAATTTATTACTGTAATTCTGTGCCAGCAGATTGCTCCCTAAAATGGCTAGGGCGATTAAATTGACCGAGAGCTTTTGCAAGGAAGTGTACATCGTCATTGAAATATCTAAAATCGTGTGCCAATCAAAAGTACTATTCCTCTTCAACTTTATCTCTGAAATTTCTGACCTTTTGGAGAATAAAGCAAGTATTGGGGATCATCTAATCTAAAATAATAGCAAATTTGTAATTTCAGGTCACAAAATCCGCTGCTATGCCAGTAGAAAGAAAAATCAAACCCCAAATCGTTTCTAACGGCAAGGTTTTTTCAATGGATGACTTCATGGCACTACTCCAGGAAGGCGCTAACTTTCAAAGGAGCTAGACCCTCTCTTTGAGGAATTTCATAAGCACGTCCTTGAGAAAGGATTTTCTCAAAAGGAAGCTGATCGTTATAAGCTTGACGCCGGGAATTTTATTGGATTCTGTATCGTCAAATTCAATATCCAAAGTCTTAGCGATATATCTCGGTCTATGCTCACCAAACATTTGGGGAAAATGCAAAGAGCAATCGGAGCAAAAGGAAACTTAAATGAAGAGAAGCATATCCTGAAATCCTTCTTCACCTTCCTGCATCAGAAGGGTCATACGAATAAAAAAGTATTGGGATCATTCTATTCCACCCTTGAATTAAAGGAATTAGGTTTAAAATAAATTATCAATGATAACTGAATCAATCAAGCGTCTTCAATATCTCTGTGATGAAATACCAGCGCAGTTGTCGATCATTCCAGAGATAGATTTTACCAATAAATCCGCTCCTGGCAAATGGAGTAAGAAGGAAATATTGGGACATCTGATTGACAGTGCCACCAATAATCATCAACGGTTTATCAGGGCACAGTTTGAAAATATTCCAACAATAAGCTACGACCAGGACAATTGGAACAAATTAAGCCACTACAACCTGATTGACAGCAAACAGCTAATCCAGTTCTGGGAGATGTATAACCGACACCTCATAGAAATCGGAATGCGTATTCCGGAATACAGTTTAACACGGGAATGTATTGCGGGAGGCGAGAAACATACAATAGAATGGCTGTTCAATGACTATGTGAAGCACATGGAGTATCATCTAAGCCAGATTGTTTCTTATGTAAATCGTCAGCATAAAGTGGACTAAATTTCTTCACTACAAAGTAAGTGTTTCGAAAGTTTAATAAATTTAAACATTATGGAACCAAGAAAAAAACAGACCACAGAGAATTTCATCAAGGAAATTCGCAGAAAAACAAAGCGAGTATTCAGTTCGGAACAGAAAATCACAATCGTGATGGAAGCCTTGCGCGCCGAAATGTCGGTTGCAGAACTTTGCCGAAAGTATTCAATTCACCAAGCTCAGTTCTACATCATAATATGGTTTTTTTTCTTACTATGACAGGCGTAGCGGTTATTTTGGAGAAAGATATATTTGCAAAAAAAATATGGAATAATTTCAGAGAAGGAAATGAGGAAGTATTGTTAAATGTCATCTCTTTTCAAGCCAATAACTCCATTGTGTGCAGGGAAGTCAGCAGTTTTATTTAATTTCCATTAACAGTTTTTCAATCTGTTCTTTTAAAACTGGTAAATCTGCTTTAACAGTTTGATAAATTGTTATTGAAGAAACTCCAAAATATTCGTGGATTAATTTGTTACGCATGTCTTTCATCAATCCCCATTCTATTTGAGGTGATCCGTTTTTTAACTTGTCACTTATTTTGGAAGCGGCCTCGCCAATAATTTCAAACCTTCTGATTACTGCGTCATGAACCAACAAATTGGTAGAAAATTCAAACTCCGTGAGACTTCCAATGAAATTGCCAATAATATTGATAGATTCCAAAATGTCATTCAAATAAACTCTGTCATCCCTTTGGTTCATATAATTGGAATCGCCTCACTCAAAATATTTTGTTTGATAGATCGCTTAATTGCAGAGTATTCCACAATATCAATTTTTCTGTTCATAATTATCCCTAACTCTCTTTCAATTCTGAGGATTGCAAACATTGAAATGGGCTTGCTTGTTTCAATTAAAAGGTCGATATCACTGCTTCTATTTTCTTCGCCTCTCGCAAAAGAGCCAAATACGGCGGCTTTTGAGATGGGATACTTATTTAAAATATCTTTAATCTGTTCTTTAAATGCTTCCAGTAACATGACCAATATCTATTGTTACGTAAATTTAACCAATTAACCTATCTTATAAAAACAAAATGTAATGGATTGAATGGCTTCATGTTTGACCACGGCATTGGAATAGATTTTGAATTTTATGGACAATATAATTTGGATGCTTAAATATCACCCTTTTTCAAGCCGATAACTCCATTATCCCGAGAGGGATCGGTCCTAAATAATATTGCTTAGACCGTTTCAAGACCCGGTGCAGGATTCGGTCAAATGTTTATACGTATTTATAGATGTTTATAGAATTATTTTTGAAACCAGAGTAAGGTATGAGGTGCGTATAAGTGTGTAGAGGTGTTTATAGATATTTTCTAATACGTCCGCTCCCGACCTCATCGCCCCTTGAAAACACTGGTGTTTCAAGGGTTTTTTTATGGAACGGTACAATATACAGTCAAATGTTTATAGGTGTTTTTGGTCAAAAAACTGCTTAACTTAATGGACATTACTAAAAGATGGTCTAGCAATTGAAAAGATATTTGCTTTTTAAGCTCGTTATTTTAACTTCCTTTCCAATAATTGCTCAAAAAGTAGGGGATACTGTTAATTTTGGTGTTGGAATAAGTTCCTACGCCTATTCATATAATGCAAAGTTCACAGATGGAGGTGTAGCATATGGTCCTTCATTATTCATTGGTAAAAAAGTAGGTTTTCAGTTAAGTTTGTTGGCAGAAGCAAGAAGGTATTACATTACTCCTTATTATGGTTTGGGGTATGGTGCAGCTAATCAAGGTTCTGTGCCGCCTCCTGAAAGGAATACAAATCTATTTTTTGATTTTACGTTTCATTACGAGTTCTTCACCACAAGGAAAATGAAACTTTTTGCAACAACTGGTCTTGTTTTGGGCGGAAATTATTATTTAGGCGAACATGGCAATACGCTACAACAAAGTACAACAAATATTATTTTTGGAGCGGGACTTGCTTGTAAGGTATTTAGCTGGTTGAATGTTAGATTGGCCCCATCCGTGAGATATAACGTAGATGGAATTTTATTTCCTGGTTTAATGGTTGATGCAATAATTCCTGTGCATTTGGATGTTTCCGAACCCAAAAGATAATACCGAGTCCTAATGCAAATTCCCTGAAAATAAACGTCCAACCCGTCTTTTGATTTCGTAATGCATTCTGATTTGTAGGATAATCCTGGTAAAAGGATTGTTATCAGATTGGATCAGCACGGAATATTCCTACTCAACTGCATTTCTGACATTTTTGACCTTTTGAAGATAATCTTCGGTCAGTTCATATCTCTTTTTACCGGAAGGGATAATGCTGTTCATGTTCAACGCGAAGTTATTACAATTCATCCACATTTGCAGAGGCATAAAATTGTGAATCTATTATAGTCGCATACCGATAACTAAAATGTCGTCCACTTGCTCTATCCCTGCTTTCCAATCTTCGATAAAATTATCTAAGTGCGCTTCTTGATCTCGCATTGATTTGTCTTGAATAGAAAGGAGAATATCCTTGAACCTTTTTGTCATTAATTTTTTTTGAGTCTTTCCGCCAAATGTATCTGCGTAGCCGTCCGTGGAGATATAAAAACTGTCACCTTGATTAAATTTTATTTCATGGGTGTCGAAGTGTTGGTTATCGTCGGTGAAACCGCCAATCGCTTTTTTAGTCGCTTTAATTTCTTCAATGGTTGTCTGGCCATTGCGGATGATCCAAATTGGACGGTTTGCGCCAGCGTATCTTACAATACGCTCGCCTGTGTCTATGGAGCAAAGAGCGATATCCATTCCATCACGAGTGGATTCTGTACTTTCTGACTGATGAAGCGAATTTTTTATCCCTTTGTTCAGGTGGCTAAGAATTCTAGATGTGTCCACGCTGTGTGCCAAAGCATCATCTAATTTTTCAGAACCTATCATGCTCATCAATGCGCCAGGAACTCCATGCCCTGTACAGTCAGCAGCGGCAATGAAGATCATCCCGTCGGGCCTATCAAAAAAATAAAAATCTCCACTCACAATATCTTTGGGCTTAAAGAGAACGAAACTGTCAGGCAACGCTGAATAAATTTCTTTCTTGTCAGGGAGCTTGGCATGTTGTATCCTTTTCGCATAAGTAATGCTATCGGTAATAGCAATGTTTCGCTCTTCTATGATCTGTTTCTGCCTGACGATAGTATCTTTTGCCTGGCCTATGGTTTTGGTATGGTTCCAAATGGCATACATTCCTAGGACTATGGGAATAAATATAAGGTGAACGGGCAACTCTTTGGCTCCGGGCTGTGCGATCCAGCTCCATGTAAGAGCTCCATTCAGTTTTATATTTAGGATGACGTAAAAGAGTTGCAGCCATCCCAAAAAGCAGCAGAAAAGAATCCTTGCCCGACCCCTTTGGAGCAATGCACTCATTAAAATAAAGAACATGACCCTGGACACACAAAGTCCATCCACGCTTTCTGAGTTCAGCATCATTGTTGCCAAGAAGGAAGTAAAGAAAACCGTGAAAAAATAATAGTTGACGGCATACTTCAATTTCCCAGAATAACGAATAGCAAATAGCATGCTTACAATCACCAAAAGATCTATCGAGTGTTTGATGGTTGCTTTATGAAGTCCAAGCATGATGACAGTGAAGAGCTGAACAAAAAAAATCAGGAAAAACACTATGCCGAATTGATAAAGTATCATTGCATCGGCTCGCTCAAAAGGGTCGCCGGCATCCAAATATTTTCCTATAAAATAGTTTCTTAGCCTTTGCTTCATTTGCTTTTACCGTTTTTGTATTTAGTTTTTAGCATTGAGCACAACTTGCGATTAAGTGCAATTTACAAAAAAAGTTGTACTAAGGCCGCCGTTAGAGATTTCCTTAAAATTAGCTCGGGACTTCCGTTTCAAGGTATTAAATTTATAGGAGCAGCATAAATGCTGCTCTTTTTGCATTCTGCATGAACCTTCATAAAGATGCATGGTCAAGTTAATGGGATTATCCAATGAGTAAAGAAAGTTATTCATTAATCGAAGTAAAACTAAATAAAATGTTGATACTTTAGTGGTCGGGAGACTCGATCAGTCGCAAAGATAAGGACAGCAGCATTCAATGATAATTAGAATATAGAAATGCGTACACTTTTGAATATCATCCTTATGATAATGTGTTTGCAGTTAAAGGTGTTTTCTCAACCTGAAAAAATCAACCTCGCAACGAAGGTAGATTCTGCTATGGGAAACAAGAACGGGAAGGGTATTGCATTTGAAACTGGTTTTTGGAATGATATTTTATTAAAATCGAATAAGGAAAATAAAATCATATTCATTTATTTGCATATTCCTGGGTGTAAACCATGCAAGTGGATGGAGGAAAATGTTTTTATTTCCGATAGTGTCGGAATTTTTTATAATCGAAATTTCATCAATGTAAATGTACTAGATGATGGAAAGAGGGGCTTGGGAGATTTTTTGGAAAATAAATATAAAATGGAAAACGGCTTTCCTGCATATTGTTTTGTTAATCCTCAAGGAAAAGCAGTGGCTAAGGGATTTGGCAAAAAGACATTAAAAGAGTTTTTACTTCTAGGAAATTATATTTTATCACTGGATCGCAAACAAAAGGAAAATTCAGATATCGACACTAACCAAAGGACCAAATGAGAAAAATGGCCAGTGCAATAAATCTAATTTTTATGTATCTAGCCCAATGGACGGAATATACCACTCATTGAGCAAACATTCAGTTGAATATTTGATTGCATTAATTCTTTATTTTTATAATAAACATATCATTTAAAATTTATTGTTTATGACTTTGAAAACTCTATCGTCTTGAATTTTTTTAAATGCCATTTTATCCGATAAAATCGAAAAACATGAAAACAATAATATGCTTTCAACTTCTTATGGGAATTGCAACAACCAACACTTGTTTGGCTCAAACCAATAGTAATTCGCTTACTAGGCTTCAGAACATTAGTCCTATTGACTCAAATCGCAGTATTGATTGGTCGAAATCAGGAGTGAACGGAGGAATTGTCGATTTGCCATCCAATTATTGTCTGATACAAAATTAATAGCAGGGTATCCGTGCAATAAGGCTCATTTTGATTTTGGTGAGAGTATTAACAAGGATAAGCATCTAACTGCTGATGTTTATTATACCGCTCAACTACCCTATTTTTCAGAAGGAGATATGTTTCATGGCCTAAAGGGCTTACCTGTGGAATATCAATGCAGTGCCAATGATATAGTAACCAAAAAACTAATCGTTTCATTTGTTGCAAAAGAATCTGTTCCGGACAGTCATTTTAATATCCCTGTTGGATATAAGGACATGACCTCAATAAAATGATTATCTCAATTTCATATTTTCTTGACCTTATACTTGACCGAACGGGCCATTAGAATTGAGCTCCATGCTATTCCCGGAGGATTCAATAAACTATAAATGGTCTGAGTTGGACTTGAACCCTTGTACTCATGGTAATTGACATTCAGACCTCTTTATTATATCTTTATATTGTTATGAAAAAGCCTAAAGTCAAAATATTCAGCAATTTTGAGGAAATGAAAGCGGATGAATTTAATTTCAATGCTGTTTCCTATGACCCTGAAGTGGCAAAAAGAAGCTACGAAATGTTCCGGGCTATGGCGGACATTTTTAGAATGTCACTGCTCAAAAAATATTCAAAAGACCAACTCTCCTCGGAGAGCTGAATACCTCATGACTTCAGATAAAGAAATTACCGTTGCTCACTTATACCACCATTGAGCAAACATTCAGTTGAATATTTAATTGTTGGAGGTTTGGCAGTTGAAACATACGGCTATTCCAAAATTTCGATGGGTCCGGATGGGCTGCCGACCGGGAAACAAGACATTGATATTTGGTATAACCCAACCATTTCAAACTATTATAAGATCATAAAGGTATTGGATGATTTAGGTCGCCAACTGGTCAATCAACTCAGGGAGTTGGAAGAAGATAAAATAATTGAGCGGAAAATTTATGCCGAAATACCGCCAAAGGTGGAATATAAAATGACAAAATACGGGCATTCATTAATGCCGGTGATTGATGTCATACAGCAGTGGGGTTTAAAGGATTTGAAAAAAGTAACCAAACAAGAAAATGAATATGCAGTATAGACTGGATAAACCTGTTCATGGTGCCATTGGCGTTGAAAAATACCAATGCACTATTGAGTGGCGTAACGGAAGGATTATTGCTGACGAACCTCCAACAAACGGAGGAAAAGACACAGGGCCGAATCCAACCGATCTTCTTCTTTCATCTCTCGCATCATGTACATTAATTACTCTGAGAATGTATATTGACCACAAGAAATGGAATATTCCTGAAATCGCGGTCAATGCAAACCTCTACCAGGAAACAAAGGATGAAAAGTTGATTACTTTTATTGATCGTGATATTATCTTTACTGGCACTGTTGAACAGATTCAAAAGGATCGCTTGATTGAAGTGGCTAAGCGTTGTCCCATTTCAAAGATTTTAGAAAACAAGGTTCAGATACAAACAACTATTGATAAAGAAAATGGAAAAGGAAATCAAGTACCCCAATGATGAAATTACCGTTGTGTGGAAGCCGCAGCTATGTCAGCATAGCGGAATCTGTATTAATGGCCTACCTGAAGTATTTGACATTAAAAAAAAGAAATGGATAAATGCCGATGGGGCTTCATCCGAGGAGATGGTTGAACAGGTAAAAAAATGTCCATCCGGGGCATTGTCATTTTTTTATAACAGTGATCAATCTTAAAAATAAAGAAATTGGAAATGGAAGCTTATGAGACACTTACCGAAGCTATTAATGCTTTAAAAGCACAAGGCTATACTGAAGATTTTAACCTTATGCGTGATTGTCTTGAGTGCAGAAATAGTCAATTTAAAATATTTCATAATGAATTTAAAATCGATAAATCCTTTCGGTTTGATGATAATGAAGATCCCTCGGATCAAGCAGTGCTATATGCCATCTCATCAGAAAAACATAACCTAAAGGGTATTTTAGTAAATGGCGTTGGGATTTTTACAGATGCATTAACAAATGAAATGCTTTTGAAATTAAAATAATCAGAAATAAGTTGAATAAATCCTCCGCTTTATGAAACGGTGCCGAATCCGGTCAATGAACCTCTATAAACCTTTCAGGACAAAAGGTTCAGAGGATAGAGTCAAAATAGGCCCAAAAATCAAAGAACGTTTATTTAACCTTAATTTTGAGTCAAATATATGATTTAAATGAAAAAAGGAAGTAAACTGAGTTTATCTCTTTTGGGTTTTCTATTGATTTGCAACTTTTCTTATTCTTTTGCTAGCGATACGTTACGATTGTATTATGGCATAGATAAAAAGGACCTCCTTGGCATAAATAAAAACAAGGTTGATTCCTTAATTAGGACGTTTGGACGACAGCCTGTAGCAATTAGAATAACGGGTTATACCGATTTTCTTGCCGGTGATGAATATAATCTGCTTTTATCAAAAAACAGAGCGCAAATCGTAAAAGAATACCTATTAAATTCGGGAAATAAACGGATTAGAGTTCTTTCATGGGAGGGAAAAGGAAAAGTTAAATCTGTGGGTCCTAATGTAGCAGAAGGCGACCCATTGAATCGAAGGGTTGATATTCAAATTGATAAACCTATGATCGGGAAAAGAGAAGGGCAGCATAAAGACACATTCAACTTGAAAATTGGTTCTAATATTACATTGGAAGGGCTAGAGTTTATAGGGGGGCAACATTTAATAAAACCCGAATCTCAGTATATTTTGAAAAATCTTTTAAATAGCTTGCAAACACATAAAAAACTTAAAATAGAAATACAGGGTCATGTTTGTTGTATGCAAGGACAAGGAGGTGATGGTCCTGATCTTGGTACGGGTGATAATCACTTATCCGTAAACAGAGCAAAATACATATATGATTACCTGAAACAAAACGGCATTGATTCTACGAGGATGCAGTACATAGGTCTGGGAAGTTCTCAGCCGAAAGTGTTTCCGGAGTTAACACCGGAGGATCAACAGAAGAACAGAAGAGTTGAAATAAAGATTCTTGATAATTAATCATTGTTATCCTGTTTGTTTTTTAAGCTTCTCAATTGTGCTATCTTTCTTCATTATAAATCATTATTTCTATTGTCTTTCGTATCCTGAAGAAACGACCTTGCCTTCTTTTTTCAAAGAATCGATTTTTTCAGAGTATAGATTTTTATATTTTATTGCTTCGGATGGAATTAACAATTAAAAGAAAAACAAAGATAATTCGAATGATTTCCCTTTCTGCCTTTTTGATCGGCATTTTAGGATCATTTAAATTATGGATTAGTGATAGACTTTTCCCGCTGACACCTGTATTTAATGTATTAACAAAATGCTCTGATCTAATAAACTATTTAATTTTTTTTGTCTTCGCAGCATGCCTCATAGGTCTGCTTATAAAGTTCAACAGAATAGTTTTTTTGATCTTTTTAATTCTTTTAATTTTTTTAATTTTTCAGGATCAGAATAGACTTCAACCTTGGGTTTATTTTTATTCACTTATTTTGTTTCCATTCCTTATCAGACAAAATAAAATAGGTCGTACCATACTATCTGTTACACGAATCGTAATTATCGGCCTTTATTTTTGGAGTGGTGTTCAAAAATTGAATGCTTATTTTTTGACGGAGGATTTCCCGCAGTTATTAATGGATATTTTTAAAAGCACAGATAAGGAAATACTGGAAATTGGAAAATGGACTTCGTTTTTAGTACCTGTGACGGAAATCTGTATTAGCGTACTCCTGGTTTTTAAAAACACGCGGTTGATAGTGTTTTGGCTTGCTTTTTTTGTACATATCCTGATAATCATCATTTTTAGTCCTTTGGTATTGGCCCATAATTACATTATAATTCCTTGGAACATAGCAATCATAGCATTGAATTATGTGGTCTTCTATAAAAATAATGAGCCTATAGTTGAGAATACTCATTGGGCTGTGTCAGTAATAATAACCGTTTTGGTTGGTGTAATGCCGATATTTAATCTGATAGGGTGGGTAGATGATTCTGTTGCTTTTAATCTCTATTCTTCTAAAAGCAAATTGTTTTACGTAGCGATTTCAGAAAAATATTGGAATAAAGTAAATCCTGAATACAATTCATTTTTATTGAGGCTGCCTGAAAATATGAGCGGTGGCCATTTAATTGATGTCAATAAATGGTCATATACTGAATTGAATGTTCCGGTAAATCCGGAATACAGAATATTTAAAAACGTAAGTGCCAGTTTTTGCAAGTACAATATTCCAAATTCGGATTTACTTTTCCTGATGTACCGTCAACCTATGAAAAATGAAAATTTGACCAAGTGGACTTGTGAGTGAAGGGCTATCGGATCATTTGCTTAACATAGGATCTAAATGTCAACTCTTTTCCAGCCAATAACTCCCATATGAAATAATCTCCTTAAACTATACTTAGGGCCGTTTTAACCTCTCGACGAAAAAAATCGGACAAAAGGGGCTTGTTGAATATATCTTGTAGTATGAAGTTTCTATTGAGGAATATTATGAGTTAAATATTTTGGAGGATGAATCTATAAGCGTAAGTAAGTCCTGTTTCGGTGGAACTTCAAGACCACTTGATTTTAACTGCTCCTGAAAATTTTTAAATGAAGGTAATTCATTCAGCGATTTTTGGTCTTGGTCTGAATTAAAAAAAGCTGTATGAATGAATGTCTTTCCATCAGCACTCAAACAGGCATTATAGTTTATTCCTGCCTGATTTAGTTTTTTCAAATCAGACATTACCTGGGTAATGTTTTTTTGATTTTGCTTAACATATTCTGCTTTGGTTGTGTAGGTTACTTTTACAATTTTCATTTTATTTGGTTTTAGAAATATTGATTTATTTAGTGTTCATAATAGTTTCAGCTTCTTTCTTTAAGTCATTCGCAAACTGCTCAAACGTTTGGTCAAAAGAGGGAATCATTTTGGCGTACATTGGGAACATAAGTCCTCCAATTTTTTCGGTCATCCTGAATGTTACTATGCCGTTTCCATTTTTAGTGATGGTATAAATTCGGTTTCCTTGCCCGTCCCCCCAAACCAATTTTTTTTCCGGTTCAAACTCCTTTATTTTTAGTTTAAAGGTTCTTTTTGTATCAAGTGTAGATTTTAGCTTGATTTTTTCACCCAATACAATATTACCCTCAATAGAAGTTATGGTGGAATTCCATCTTGGATAATCAGATGCTTTGGTTAATAATGCCCAAACAATAGTTGAGTCTGATTTTATTTCAATGCTTACCGAAGTTTCCCTATGAAAGGTGGTTTTAACTGTTGATGCTTTTACCGTTTGAGCCTGGGTGGCAGTTGTTGTCATAATGGTTAATGTTGTAAAAAATGTGATTAAACGTTTCATTGTCTGATTTTATATTCTTTTGACGATTGAGAAAAGCAAAACGATAGTTTAATCGTTGCTTTTTTTTAAATAACCTTCCATTACCTGCCTATTGTGTTCTAAATGATGTAGTTGCAATTCGGAAGATTTTGATTTAAAAGGGTCAGTATCTCTTAAAATTGACATCCTAAGGTCAAATAATTGCTCCTTATTCCCTTTTTCAGCTTCTCTCACCATTTCAATTTTCATTAACTCTTGCTGAGTATTTTGTTTGGGGTTAAATATTCCGTTCAATTCAGAGCATTGATGACAGACTCCTTGTTTATTTATCAGAGCGCATCTTCCATCAAAAATGTCAATCATTTTAGACCTTCCTGTATGCAGGTAATACTTTACCATTGCTTCTGTAGAATCAAGAATGGCAGTAATTTCATTTACTTTAAACTCATATATTTCTTTTAAGAATATGCACAACTGTTGCTCTAATGGCAAAGATTTTGAAATACAGGTGAAACAAAAAGCAATGTGTTCTTTGGCTTCAAATTGCCCATTTGGCGAGGTCAAATTAATTTCCATCGCATCCTGAAAGAATCGTTTATTTTTTAAGGCTTCTTCTTTGGTTATATCAGTTACATTTTCAACCCAACGTTTTTGCACTCTTAAATTATCTTTGGCCAAATTTGAAGCAATTGTAAAGAACCAAGTCTTAGCTGTTGATTCGCCCCGAAATGTATTTATCTTTTCCACTGCTTTAAGATAAGTGTCTTGTGCAATGTCTTCAGCATCTGTAACACTGGCGGTGATTCTTACAAGATAGGATTTCAGTTGGCCTAAATTCCTGTTAAACTCCTGATTTAATAATTCTACGGTCATGATTTTTTTTGCAAAGAAAATAAAAGAAGCGATTTATTACTGGGTGGATTTGCTCATTGGGTCTAAATTATTTACAAATATATAGGGAATTTTCATGAACCGATGAGGTGTATTATTGAGTGGATTTGGCCCTTATTAGTGTGTAATTTGGGCTCTCAAAATGTTTTGCAAGCGTTAAGCTTATTTACTTACATTAGTCTTAATAGAGAATCCAGTGTTTATAGCTGTCCAATTTGTCCCATTATTGACTGAACGATAAATGCCATTGCTTGTAGCTACAAATATATTACTACCTATAGCTCCCAAAGCGAATACGGTCGGGCTGCTCTTGGAAGTCCATTATTGACTGCTGTCCAGCTAGATCCGTTATTTGTGGAGAGAAATGCTCCGCCCGAAGTTCCTGCGAATAAATTATTTCCATTTACAAGGAAGCAATTTACTTCTCCTCCAGACGGCCCGGCGGTTTGCTGCCATTGAGAGAATGAGAATGGAATGGAAAGAAATAAAATGGCGAGAAGCAGAAATGATTTTTTCATCGGGTATGAATTGAGAAATTAAAGGTATATATTATTGCTTGTTTACAGGTATACCTTCTGGGAAATGATGGGCAGTATATGGGTTCAGGAGGATAGGAGAAAACCCGGTCGTTAAAATACTGCTACCAATATTAACTTATTGATATTCAGTAAATTGAATTTGCATTTCAGATGTTAAATTTGCGAAAAGGTTTATAGTATTGGATTTTCAAAATCCAGTAAATATTACGGTCAATTTATCCCCGGTCCAAAATACTCTGGTATATAATTTTAGTGTTGATTTCCGGTACCATTTCTTTGGTAACAACCTATGTCAGAACCGGGCTGACTTACCACTGCTGAATAAGGGAATTTTGAAGGGACTTTTGTTACAGCGAGTGCACTAAATCCCGTATATCCTTTTCCAATTGCAGGAGAACTTGCCTGAAGCCTGAAATTGTAATTTCCTACACAATTAATTTCGTATAAAGCCTGAAACTCCGGTAGGGGGAAATTCACAAATAAGGGATTGTTTCTACCGGCAAGCCCAGAAGCATCGTAACTGCTTGCGCCACCCGAAGCGTTATTGTATACGTAATTCGTTGTTGCAGGAACAGGAATAATATAAGCGCCGGGTTTTGTAATGTATCCTACAGGATAAATTTGATCTACTATTGAAACTGAATCCCCGTAAAAATAATTATTGCTATATGAGAGATTACTGGTATCAGCATTTGGAATGGCGGCTAAATTTGGTGTTGGGCCAATTACCCTCAATCCGACTCTGCAATTTACAATAAGGTTATTATAAGCCATCCCCTGGGCACTTTGTTCAAAGTCAATATCGGCACCTTTATCGGCACCCGTTCTGAAACCTCCGTTTACATAGGTATTATTATACATATTGATCTGGCATTCATTTTCTCCAATTCCTGCTCCTTTGCTGGAAGCTTTTGTTCCATTGGTCGCGCTCCCTACAAAAAGATTATATGCCATATCTCCGTATGTCCCGCCTTTTGCATTGGCACAATCATTTGATGAATATCCGCACTTTTCAAAAGTGTTTCTCATGATGCTGATCCTGCCATCTGAAATACGGATTGGATCATCTATGGTTCCATATATCCAGGAGTCTTCCACAATTAAATCTCCGAGATGATTCTGAAATAAAATTCCTTTATTTGTAGCGGCAGGTTTACTTCCGGCAAAAGGTTCTGTTATTGCGGTTGCTGCCCCTGTGTATTCTATGTGAGTCCATTTGATACAGCACAGCGTGCAACTTGTGTCACATTGGATTCCGGGCCACCAGCCATTGCCATTGTTCCAGGCGATATCGGAAACTGCAGGAACAATCGAAAAGTTTTTTTTCAATGAACACACGGTAAAATAATTATTACTGTCTTTGGTTCCCATAGAAATAAGTACACCCTGAATAATGATGCAGGCGTTATTGCTTATGCAAACAGTGACTCCCGATTGCAAATACAAGGTGTCATTTTTAGGAACGATCAGATCTCTTTTAATAGTATATGTTTTTCCTTGTAACATGGTGCCTTTTACAGCACCTCCGGACGTTGTATCACTAAGACCTTTCGCAACATAAGGTATACCAGAGGATATGTTTTTCGTTTCAACTCCTGATTTTTTGCAGGAGATAAACGCGCTGACTAAGACGGACATGATCAGCAATGAATAGTATGATTTACACATTTGTTTAAATACAATTAAAATTTATATCGCATTCCCAAAAGATAACTTTGACCATATAGTTCTTTTTCCACCAGTAAGCTGTTCGTCGTGGTCTGCTCAGGATAAGTATAGCTGCCATTTGCATTTAAAATATTGGGTTGCATAATACGTATCAGAAGCGCAGTGTTTAACAGGTTATTCACTTTGCCATATAAACTCAAATTTACTTTTTTGCCGATTCTTTTTTCAAAAGAAAAATCCAGTCTGGTCATTGGCATTTGCCACCAGTCAAGATCATAATACTGAGACACGGTAGAAATCAATTTTCCGGTATATACAGCTGATATCAGTATATCCAGACCAATATTCGGATTTTTATAAATCAGGGAAAGATTTGCGATATTGGCTGCCTGACCCTGAAGTGGCCTTGTCTGATTCACCAATTTCGTTTGGTTTGGTTCAGAAATGTTGGCCGGATCATAATAGAATAATTCTTTAGTTGTAGTGATCTGGGACTGGGTATAGGTATAATTGGCTGAAACTCCAAAATGTCCTATATATTTAACATATACAAATTCAAATCCATAATTGGTGGCGGTTCCGAAATTTTCAGGGGTCAGGACGGCGGTAGAAGGTTTATCTGCTTTTCCCTCGAAAGCGATTTCAATGGGGTCGAAAATGTTTTTGTAAAAAACACCAACCAATAATTGTTCAGAAGGTCTTGGAAAAAATTCGTAACGCAGATCATAATTGTCGGCCTGGGAGTGATGAAGGAAGGGATTGCCCTGTTCATTATAATACTCTCCGGTAATATAATAGGGAACAAGTTGATAATATCCGGGTCTTGTAATGGATCTGAAATAACTTGCCCTTATGGCCTGTTTCTGATTGATAGTATATTTTAATTGGTAGCTTGGCAACAGATCATAATAGCGTATGATTCCATTTTGCCATGCTTCGCTGTTCGATTCATTGATCTGATAAGCCTGGGAAGTGCTCTCTATTCGCAGGCCTCCCAAAAGTTGCACTTTGTCGCCAAGGCTGAATTTTCCTCGCCCATATATTGCAGATACATTTTCCTGAAATGAATACGTGTTGGAATTATCGAGGCTCCCTGAACCAACAGGTACAGTGTATTGCAGGCCGGAAATATTAGTAGCTGTGGCAGGCTGCCCTGAAGTTGGTGGTCCGGCTACATAAGGATAGGTAAGGTTCATATCATATTCACTGTATTGATTATCCCTTGACTTATCCCTGTTCATACCCCCAAACTTTAATTCTATTCCATCCTTCCCAAAAAGTTTATTAAAAGATACAGAAGTTAAATGCAATTGATAAGTGAGGTTAAGGTACTCACTGAAATCCTGGTCACTGCTTGAGAGCCATCTTCTGGTAAAGGAATTCCAGTACTGATTGGTAGATCCGTTAGCGCCGTCTGAAACCAATTCCCCCCAATCAGGTGTGTTAGACCCTGCCATTGAGTAGGCTGCTGACCAGTCGAGTTTCAGATTATGGGTAAGGCTGTCGTCACCGTGAAATGCAGAATGATAAATATTTTCCTTAACAACTTTTGTCTCATCATGCAGTCCGAATTTACTCCCGGTAGAATCCGTAAAATGACGCTCCCTGATTTGTTCCAGGCCGGTCGCGACGGTATAAAAACTTATTTTATTCTTATTGTTAAATGCATAATCCAGT
>Ga0206820_1048_pt1 | contig 29152 bp, 23 predicted proteins | sample Alteio_BWOrgCont_84_FD_152857 | JGI IMG/M metagenome (GOLD analysis project Ga0206820, IMG submission 152857) | Enriched cells from forest soil in Barre Woods Harvard Forest LTER site, Petersham, Massachusetts, United States -... | ecosystem: Environmental > Terrestrial > Soil > Temperate forest >...
ATCTTCGCCGTCGGAATAGAAGCTTTTCCTGACTTGAATGATCGTGAATCCGATCTTCTGGTAGAGCTCGACCGCCGGTCGATTCGACTTCCGAACCTCGAGTTCGGCCCGATTCACCCCCACGCTCATGGCTTCCCGGATCGCCGCATGAACCAAGAGCTGGCCCACTCCGAGCCCCCGGAACGGCAGAGCCACGGCCAGGTTCTGAATCCGACACTCCTCGTGCATGACCCAGAAAACGATATAGCCCGCGACCTTGGAGTCTGTCTCGTCGTCGGTCAGAAGCCAGAAGGAAGCGTAAGGCTTCTGAAGCTCGCCGAAGAACCCCTCCTCCACCCAAGGGGCGACGTGCACTTCCTTTTCAATCTTCGCAACGCTCGAGATGTCCTCTTCGGTCGCGGGCCGGATGCTGAAGCCTTCCATAGCGGTCTACTTACTTCAAATAGAGGCCTTTGCAAAACAGAGGAAGGGTCGACGTGTCTCCTAAGTCTCCGAGGCCCAAGAGGTCGGCCGGAATCGGGTCAAGGTGTACGGAATCCGGAGTGTCCTCGTCGTTCTCTTCCGTCCCGGGCTTCAGCGTGAGAAGCGGTCGCAGGCGATCGCCGAGCGCCAGGGAAGCGAGCTTCTTGCCCGCAGCATAGAAACGAGAGCGATCCGCGGCGAGCTCGCTCGAACTCAGAGTTTCATCCGAAGCCCAAGCTTCGATCGCAAGACCGCCCACGAGGCGAGCCGCGGCGACCTTCCAAGTGTCAGTCAATTGTTTAGAGTGGGGATGTTTCACTCGATGTCCCCAATCGATTCCCTCGTGAGCCCCCGAAGAGTATTCCGTCGTCCACTCATCCCAAGAGTAATTTTTCACCTGGTCCGCGGGAAGCCGACAGGCTCTCTGATTGCTCGGAATGAGCATCCAGGCCACCTCAACGGCCTCACGCGGAAGAATCGAGAGCACGGTCCACACACCGGGCGTGAAGGGAAGCTCTTCGGCCTTCGAAGACCGACCTCCTCCCGAATGCGTCACGCGAAGACCGTTCACTTCAAGCGGAACCAACGCCATCTTCGATACATCCGAAGAGATCGGCGGCTGATTCTCCTTCTGATCGGACAAGGTCGCGACGATTTTCCCCTGCAACTCCATCGCGTGACTATTCCAAATCCAGAGCTTCAGCTTTCGATTGGAAGGATTCTCAAAGCGCAGGCGGCCGGGATAGGTCGCAGGCTGAGAGAAAGACGCCAGGAAGTCGCGCGAATCGAGCGGAGTTTCGTCGTTTGCCGCCTCGGTGAAACTCGTCTGAACACCGACGTGGGGGAGATTTCCCTGCACCCGGATCTTCAGATGGACCTGCGTCCCGCCGCGACTCTGAAAGGAAAGATCCAGGGTGACGGTATGGTCCTGTGAGGCATCGGCATCTTCCGGTTTCTCACCATCGAGAGCGGAAGTGAGCGGAATATACCAGACGCGATCGACGTCATCCTTGAGCGCGGCCTTCCGATCGCTCGCATAGGCAATCGTATGGCTGGGATCTACGCTGACGTGAGAATGAAAAACTTGGGAAATCCTCTCGTTCTCCAGGAACTCGTCGAGCACGATAAAAAGCGATCTTGCCGTCGATCGATCTCGATCCAGCGTCTGGATGGCGCGATTGAAGGTGACGGTGTTTCCCGAAACGGTGACGGGTGCGGTGGGAACGGGGTTGTAGCCGTCCGGATCGGCGGCTTGATTCGAATCCGCGACCGGCTCTGCGCGAAGATCCGGAAACTCCGGATGATCGGCGAGCCCCGGTACGATTCGCACGTGAAGGCGCGATCCGATCAGGGTTTTTGCCCCCGGGGTGTCGGTGAAAACCGACGCCCCCTTCGCGGCGTCGCCGTCGTCTGCATGCTTGCTCGATCCCCCGCAAGCCGCGAGAAACACGAGCAAGACGAGGATTCCATAGGGGTGAAACGTGAAAACAGGACTAGTGGAACGGTTCATGGGACTCTCCTTTTCCCGCCCTAAGAGCAAGGCCCGCGCCAGTCCAAGAACCGGACTCCGAACCGGCTCTAGGGTTGCTCATTTGCGCCCGTCCTCGTAAAGTGGGGAAATGGCTGGAAACACGGTCCATTCCCGACGCGGCGCTGTGATCTTCGACGTTCTCTATGGCTTCATCCCCATCACTGAGTGGGAAGAGAAGATCATCAACTCGCCTTTTTTTCAGCGACTGCGCTGGATCAAGCAGCTCGGCTTCGCGAACTATATTTTTCCGGGCGCCGAACACAATCGCTTCGCCCACGCGATCGGCGTCATGCACTCGATGCACCAGATGATCAAGGCGCTCGGCCTCGCCGTCCCCGACCACGAGCTCCACGATCCGCGCGCGAAGAGCGAAGCGGCGCTCCTGCACAAGTCGCTTCGCATCGCAGCTCTCCTTCACGACATCGGAACCTTTCCCTTCAGCCATGCCATCGAGTTCGCCTACATCCGGCACGGCAACGACGGCAGGCGCAATCCCAAGCACAAGAAGGATCTGCCGAACTCGCACGAGCACCTGGGCTCCTTCATCATCAAGAACACGCCCTACGAAGGCGGGCTGACTCGTATTCTCGAATCCTATGGCCTCGATGTGCTTCTCATCTCGAAGATCATCAAGGGCGAGTCGCCCTACGTGATCGCGAACCAGCTCATGCACTCGGATCTCGATGCCGACCGCATGGACTACCTTCTTCGCGACGCGCACTACACGGGAATCAAGTACGGGCAGTTCGACCGCGAGTACATCCTCGCCAACCTCGTCACCTTCGGGAGCGGCAAAGGCGAGATGTCGTTCGGCGTGCGCGAGAACGCCACCTACGCGGTCGAGGACTTCCTCATCGCGCGCTTCAGCTGGTACTCGCAGGTCATCAAGAATCAGGGTTCGGCGAAGTTCGACATCATGTCCTCGCACATCGCCAAAGCGTTTCTCGAGACGGACTCGATCCACCAGTTCCACGATCTGCTCAATATGATCGAGGAGCGAGACGAGAGATTCTTCTGGTGGAACGATGTGTACTTCATCAATCGCTGCCAGGAGCTCCGCTACAAGAAGACGATCCGCGATCCGCGCGTCTCTGAGCTCGTCGAGATGCTCCTCTATCGCAAGGCGCCGAAGACCGTGCGCCATCCGCTCTTCGAGCACAAAATCATGTCGCCGCACGAAGAGAAGGAGCGCCACAAGCGAGTCGAGCGCGTGAAACAACTCGTGGACGATTTTAAAAACGTGCTCCAGAAGCATGGCACGGGGCGCGAGTGGCTGCTGGCGGACATCCCCGAAAAGGATGTCGTGTTCACGACGGGACTTCATCGCCTGAACAAGAAGCGCACGACGAACAATCTTTACCTCGAGCGCGATCCGGTGAAGGTCGTATCCAAAGACGGAAAGCCCTCGCTCCTCGTCGAGCGTGACAACACGCTCATGAAGATTCTCTCGGGCTACACGAATTTCGTGCCGAGCGTCTACGCGAACGATCAGGCGATCGCTCTCTTGCGCGCGCGCAAGCTGATCGACTAGGCCTGGAGGAGCGGTGAAGATCCTCGTTCCCCTTCCCCGCCGCGACTTCGATCCGACGGAGGCCGCAATTCCCTGGAAGCTCACGCGCGCGGCCGGCCACGCGGTCGTTTTCGCGACGCCGGATGGCGCGGCCGCTCGCGCGGATGAGCGGATCTTGACCGGACGAGGGCTCGGGCCCTGGAAGACGATCCTTCGCGCCGACACGCGCGCGGTCGCGGCTCACGGCGAAATGGCCCGCTCGGACGAGTTTCTTAAACCTTTGCGCTGGGACGCGGTTCGGGTCGAGGAATTCGGAGGGATGATTCTCCCCGGAGGTCACGCGCCGGGAATGAAAGAGTACTTGGAATCCCCGCTCGTTCAGTCTTTCGCGGCTCGAATGATCATCGACCGCCCGGTCGGCGCGATCTGCCACGGCACGATCGTCGTCGCACGAGCACGACGCGCGGATGGAAAGAGCCTGCTCCACGACCGTCGCACGACGAGCCTCCTTCGGTCACAGGAGCTCGCCGCCTGGGCCCTTACCGCGCTCTGGCTCGGCTCTTACTACCGCACGTATCCGGAAACCGTCGAAGACGAGGTGAGGAGAAACCTCGCGAATCCTTCGCAGTTCGAGAAAGGCGCCGCTCCGATGCGGCGGGACTCGCCGGAGGATCTCGATGCCGGTTTCGCCTGCCTGGACGGAAACTATGTTTCCGCTCGCTGGCCGGGCGACGCGCATCGCTTCGCGCGAGAGTTTCTCAAGCGCTTTTAGTTCTCTTCGCTGCCTTCAATAAAGACAATTCGCCCGCGACTCATCGTTGAACGTGAGCGCGCGACGAACTTCGCCGTTCACTCCGTCCGGGAAATTCACCGAAGGATACATCACGGCCGTATCGTAGTTGCCGTTCGTTCCACAATTCGGAAAACCTGATTGGCCGCTCTGCGTGCAGCTATGCTGCAATCCGAGAAGATGCCCGAGCTCGTGCGTAAGAATGGATTGAAGATCCGGCTGCTGAGTGCCGGCGCGGAAAAAGTCCACGTCGTTGATCTCGATCCAAGCGTAGTTGAAAACGGAATTCTCGCCTTCCGAGCCGTCTGTCGTGCAGAGACCGGTCACCGCGATCAGCTCCGAGGAGCCGCCATTCGTCGTTCCGCGATTCCACGAATCGACGATTTTGTGGATCACGACGGAAGCCTGTCCGTTCGAAGCAGCGGAAGCGGCGAAGCCGCTCGAGTTCACGATCGTGGCGTTGCAGGAAGCGTAGATCCCCGCCTGCGCATCGCCCACCGTGCTCACGGCTGAACCCGACATGTAGGAGAAAATCGGAATGCCCTTAGAGCGGCCGAAGAAAACATTCCACGTGTCCGCCGCCGCGGCGATCTGCGAGACGTCGGAGCCTGAAAAAACGGAGGTCGGCTGGCTCGTCGACTGAGCGAAAGAAATCGGGATCGGCGTGATCGGCCAACGGCCTTCGATCGTGCCAGATTGATCAGTCGGGATCTCGCACTGGCTGGTGAAGACGCCGTCGGTGCTCTTTTTCTTAGCGCAGCCCGTGAGGACAAGGATCGACACTCCGATCACCACGGATCGAAGACAGAATCCAGCAAGGCTTCGGTAAGCCCCTGATGTTTCTATGTTTTCCCCCTAAATCCCTGAATCTAAAATCCCCTAATAACTGACTATATTAGTATACTAACGAAATCCTGATAACGCAAGTTTCTGAAATCGATGGGGTTCTGGTAAGTTCCCCACCATGCCCTCTTCCAAAAAACTCAAAACCGTCGTCATTACCGGTGGCACCACCGGTATCGGGCTTGAAACCGCGAAGTACCTTCTTGCCGAAGGTTCTTACCGTCTCGTTCTTATCGGACGAGAACAGGGCCAGCTCGACCAGGCGCTTCGAAACCTGGAGGCGTCCTCCGATCTCGTGAGCGGATTCACCTGCGATCTGCGCCAGCCCCTTCAAATCCAAAAAACGGTGGAAAAGATTTCGGCCACTCACAAATCCATCTACGGTCTCGTCAACAACGCCGGCGTCTATCCCTTCGGCGGACTTCACAACACCACGATGGCGGTTTGGGACGAAGCGCTCGACGTGAACCTCCGCGCGGCGTTTCTCTTGAGCCAGCAGCTCGTTCCCATCATGGCGAAGAATCCCGACGGCGGACGCATCGTCAATGTGTCCTCCACGGCGGGAATGCTTCCGAACCACTTCGCCCTCGCTTACTCCGTCTCGAAAGCCGCGCTCATTCAGTTCACGAAGACGATCGCGAAGGAAGTCGGCAAAGATGGGATCACCGTGAACTGCGTCTGTCCGGGCATCGTCCGTTCGCCCCTTCACGATGCCTATCACCAGAGCCAATCCGAGCTCGAAGAGTTCTACGCCCGCCGGGGCGCGACTTTCCCTCTCGGCCGAGTCGGCGAACCGTCCGATATCGCGGGCACGATCCGCTTCTTCCTCGGCGAAGATGCGAAGTGGATCACCGGCGATATCTGCGTCATCGACGGCGGACGTCTGCTTCTCTAATTTCCGTCTCGCGTCAGCGCGCCCGCTTCCCTTCCACGAGGACTCCGCCTTCTTCATCCGTGCGATCGAAAGGAATTCCAGCGCCCCTCAGACGCGCGAGCGTCTCGAAGGAAGGATGCCCATAGTGGTTTCCCGTCCCGCAAGAGACGAGCGCTCTCGCGGGGGCGAGCGCGCGCAGGAAATCAGAGGAAGAGGAAGTCTTCGATCCATGGTGGCTGATTTTCCAGATGAGCGGACGATCGCTCGTGCGCAACCACGCAAGCGCTCCCTGCTCGGCTTGAGCCGTCGCGTCTCCGGCGCCGGCGTAAGTCCCGCCTCCTTCGAGCGGAACCCGAATCGCCGCCATCGACGCATTGGCTCCGCGCTCTCGTGAAGTGAGGTCCCGCGTCTCGAACGGGACACAACCCCTCCCCGCATCAGCGAGAGCGATCCCGCACTCGCGAAGAAAGCGCGCGAGCTCTCGACCTCGCTCCGACTCCCATTCGCGCTCGGGCGTCGCCACGCAGCCGATTGGAAGAAGACGCGCGAGTCGAAGCAGGCCCCGTGCATGATCGGCATCCAGGTGAGAGAGAAGAACCCAGCGCAAGCTTCGGACATGGGCATGCGCGAAAACCGCGAGCCAATCTTCGGGCCGAAGCGCTTCTTCAGGACCGGTGTCGATCATTCCTGCTTCCGTCGGACCTCGCGCGCTCGCGACGAGAGCTGCGTCACCCTGACCGACGTCCAGCTGAAGAACAAAGGGGGCGACGTCGCGTGAGACCTGTTCCACCGGCCACGAAGCCACACCGGCACGTACCGAAAGAAGGAGAGCTGCAACCGCTGCGCGCGTGCGCATTGAAAAGGGGATGAGAAAAAACGCGAGGGCAGCGCTTGCCCAGACACCCCAGGCACCCACCTGCCAGAGAAAGGGGCCATCCATAGAAATCCCCGCCAGAAACTGAAGCAGACTCGATGAGCTTCGGCCCAGGATCTCGAAAAGCCGTAAGGGAAAACTCCCCGTCAGTATGCCCACCAGCGACCCGCCCAGCGCGAGCGGAAAGACGAAGGTCCCGAAAATCGGAACAGTGATGAGGCTCGCGATCGGAGTAAAGGCCGAGATCCAACCCGTGCTCGCGGCATCCCAAACCGCCGTCCCAAGCCACGAGCCCACGGCGAGAGCGAGATGACGCCTCCCAGCCGATTCCTTTCGAGCGAGCTCCCAAGCGCCCAGGCCTGCGCCGACCGCAAGCGCGTAATGCAAACCGCCCGACGAAAGAGGCGCATCGAAGAACAACCAGCGCGCGAACGCAGCCGCAGCGTCGAGAAGAATCGCCGCCGCGAGCGGCGCCCAAAGCCGCCAGCGAATCCCCATCGCGAGAGCCGCCCGCCGAAGAACCAGGACGATCAGAGGGCGAAGCATTCCCAGACGCATTCCCTGAAGAACCCATGCAAAAAGAAAGACGATCCAAGACGCGATCTCAACCGCCCGAATTCCCCCGGACACAGACAGCCGTGTTCGACAGACCAGGAAAAATCCCAGGGCCTGAATCGCAGCCAGGCATGCGTAGAGATGAATTCCCGAAGAAGAAAACACGTGCACGAATCCGAGAAGCCGAAGAAATCCAGCATGAGTTTCGGGAGAACTTTCTCCAATCAGAAGCTTTCTCAAGATTCCTGACCGATCTCCCGGTCGAACGGCCACACTGATCCGTTCTCTCCCATCTTCGATCGCCCTTCCCATGCGGGAAGCGAGTCGGCGGAGTACGCCTTCTTCTCTCGGCGCGACCCACAATTCGCGAAATCGAACTCGCACGCGCTCCACGCTCCCGTTCGAAAGGCCAGGGTTTCTCCTTGCTTGAGAGACTTTCCATTCCTCGCGCCCCTCAAAGCATCGCTCAGCGGAAGGAGCGCGGAGAACACTCCGCCACGCCTCCTGAGAAAGGCAGATTTCGCGGCCCTGATCGTCTCGAGTAGAAACCCAACACGAGAACTGCCCCGTCCTCTCGACCCGGGAGAGATCGAGACAAAAGAACGCGGCCAAGACGGCGATCTCCCTGCGCTTCGTCATCGGCTGCAGCCCTTGCAAAAAAGGTGCATAATAGGGGGAATGGCGAGCTCGGAGGATATTCGGCATTCCTTCTATCTTTTCCAGACCCTGATCGGAGTGGGGTCCATCCTCGCCGTGTGGCTCGTATTCCGTTCTTCGCAGCCGAAGACGCGATTCAAGGTCCGAGAGGCGGATCGGAAGAAGCCTTTCCGGTTCGGTGCGACGATCGACGTCACCGCGCACGCCGAAAAGCCTCGTCCGGCGCTCTTGACTGGGCTTCGAATTGACGGAGCTCCCCACGAAATCCTGGGTGTGCCTTCAGATGCAGGAGAAGAGGAGATTCAAGAGGCTTATCTCGCGCTGATCAAACGCTATCACCCGGATCGAGTGGGCAGGCCGGGGTCTCGCGAGTGGAATGACGCGCAGAAGATCGCGAGCGCTCTCAATGAAGCGCGGAAAAGCCTCCTGACCCGCCTGAAAAAGAGCTGACGCGATTCTTGGCCTGAGTTCTGCAAACTCGCCGGCGTGCAAGTCTTCACGCCCAGCCATCACGATCCCCTTCCCGCGCTTCAGGCCGTGGAGGTGTCGAGCTCCTTCCAAATCCCTTCTCTTCAGATCGTGGGCCTCGCCTCCCAAGAGGTCGGAGAGGCAAGAGAAAGAGTCCGATCCGCGATCGAAGCGTCCGAAAAGGAGTTTCCGCGTCGCCGACTGGTCGTCAATCTCTCTCCCGCCCATATTCGAAAAAAAGGAACGGGGGCGGATCTCGCGATCGCACTCGCCATTCTTCTTCACGCGGAGCCTCCTTCGGACGAAGAAAAACTCTGCGCCGTGGGAGAGCTCGGTCTCTCCGGAGAAATCAAGGGGATCGGACAAATGACCCGCGCCGTGTGTGCGTGTCTCGACGCCGATGTCCGCAGACTCATCGTCGCCGACGAAGATTTTGAGGCCGCACTCGAAGCCCGCGAGCTGATCGCCCGCACCGGAAAATCCGTCGATTTTCTTCGGGTTTTTCGAGCGTCGACCTTGGCCGAGGCCTGGGCGATCGTAAGCAAGAATGGAAACCGCTCACAGAGTCGTAGAGCGGGAGCGATTCTTCGGCTCCCCCGCCCTCGAAGACCACGTCCAGAACCTCTCTCGATCCCCGAGATCCGCATTCCTCCCTCCCTCGGACGGTCACTCCTCGTTTCGGCTTCCGGAGCCCATCACCTTCTCTTTCTGGGACCTAAAGGCACCGGCAAGAGCACGGCCGGCGATCTTCTCATTCACCTTCTTCCGGATCCAAGTCCCAGCGAGCTTCTGGAAGGGCTTCTGATTCGAGAGCTGACCGCGGCCTCCGGACAGCGAAGCCCGGACGACCGTCCTCCGGTCGTACGAGTTCCGCCGTCGATCCGGCCCGCCGGCCTGATCGGACGGTATCTCAGGGATCTTTACCAACCCGGAGCGTTCTGCCTCGCCGATCGCGGACTTCTCATCGCCGACGAGCTCGCCGAATGGCCGAGAGACTCGCGCGAAGCCCTCCGAGAACCTCTGGAGCGACGCTCGGTGACGATCCATCGCCAACGTGGACCGCTCGAGAGCCCGGCACGCTTCATTCTCGTCGCCACCGCGAATCTCTGCCCGTGCGGAAACTACTCTCCGACCCGATCCAAGCTCACTTGCCGGTGTAGCCCGCGAGAGAGAGACCGTTATCTCTCTCATCTTTCGGGGCCCGTCCTCGATCGAATCGATCTCGTCTCGCTCATCGACGTCCCCTCCGACTCGACCCAGAAGAACTGGCCGCTGCTTCGAGAATTTCGCGATCAGGCGCTCTTTACTCGTTCCTTCCTCCAAAGCCGATTGGGACTGCTTCCCGGTGAGCTTGAGCCGAGAAAAATCGAAGAGGTCGCGGGTTCGGTCGCCTCCTCCTACCCCGGCTACTTCGATCTCGTCTCCCTGAGAGGCCGTCACAAGCTGATGCGAGTCGCGCTGACTCTCGCCGCACTCGAGGGAAAGACTGAGATCGAGGAACACCACCTCTTTGAGGCGAGTCTCTTCAGGCCGGAAAGATGGGCCCCGACTTCGAATGCCTGAGCGCGGTCAGCTCAGGCGGTTCAGCACTTCGCGAATCATCTTATGGGACCCGATCGACCAGAGAGCCTGAGAGATCTCGCGAACCATTTCTTTGGAGTTCTCGTCGAGATCGATCATGTCGATGATGGGAAGAACGGTGGACTTGTCCTTGATCTTGCCCAGCGCCATGATGGCCTGGCGCTTGACGATCGTCTCGCGGTCCTTGAGAAGCGCAACGAGCATCGGAACGCTCTCTTGAAGCTCGGCGAGGAAGTAATTCACGTCCCTCCCCTTGCGCTTCCATTCTTCGATGAGATTCTCTTTGTGCGCCAGAAGCGTGAGCTCGCCGATGGCGAAGGCAGCGCTTGAGCGCATGAGCGGATCGGAATGAAGGAGCATGGGCTTCAGAAGATCGATGACCTCGACGTGGCCCGCCGAGAAGAGCGCCATCGCGGCGTTCGCCTTGACGCGGTTGTTCCGACTCGAAACCTTCGCGAGGATGAGGTCGCTGCAGCGATCGCTCTTCACCTGGCCCATCGCTTCGACGACGTTTGCGACGATGCGCTCGTCCGGCGAGCTTAAGAGCGGCTCGAGCTCGAGAATTCGCTCGGACGTGCAAAGCCTTCCTATCGAAGTCACGAGCGCGGAGACCACCTTGGTGGATTTCTCCCGCGCCAGGCAGGCAAAGATCGCGTCGATCGCGACAGGATCGTTCGGCTTCGCCAGGCGTGAAAGCGCGATGCCGGCTTGAATGCGCACGCCCTCGGCTTCGTCCCGAAGTGAATCGACGAGAGCGGCGACGGCCTGTTGATTTTGGGAATAGCCGAGAAGCTCGACACTTCTCTGGCGGAGGTTCGAGTCATCGGACTTCAGGTTCTGGGCGAGGGCACTCAGCTCTCGGATTTTTACGAGCTCGTATACGTCCACGTCGCCTTCGATGCCCTGGATCGCGTCATGATCGAGGCGTTCGTAGACCAGAAGCCCGCGCACCTTCTCTTCCACCGCATTCGAGAAAACAATGCGTGTATTCTTCCCGGTCTTCGAAAGCTTCTCGATTCGACTGGCGAGATTCACCTCGTCGCCGATCACCGTAAAATCCATTCGATCTTTCGATCCGATCGGACCCGAGATGACTTCGCCGTGAGTGATGCCGATCCCGGTTTCGATCGTGACCTTGTTCAAGGACTTGCGTCTCTTATTGAACTCGGCGAGCTTCTCGCGCATCTCGAGCGCGCAATAGATCGCCTGAAGCGAGGTCGAGCTCGAAGACTCCCCGTCGCCGCGACGAATGGGCTTCTCGTCCTCGGGCTCGTAGAAGACCGCAAGCAGAGCGTCGCCGATGAACTTGTCCACCTCACCCCCGTGCTTGTGGACGACTTCGACCATTTCCGAAAAATAGTCGTTGAGCATCGAGGTGACTTCCTCAGCCTCGAGGGTCTCGCAGTGGCGGACGAAATCCCGAATATCGCTAAAAAGAATGGTCGCCGAGACGCGGGTGCCCGCCAGGCGGGTTCCGTCGGCAGAGATCGGCGCTTCCATGATCTGGCGATAAGTCGAGTCGGAGAGATACTTCCGGAGCTCCTTCTTTTTTTGGAGCTCAAAGGCCATGGAATTGAAAGAATCAGCCAGGTCGCCGATCTCGTCGGAGCGATCGACGTCGAGCTTGATGTCGTATTCGCCTTCGGTGATTTTCTTGAGCGCCGATCCGATCTTGCGGATCGGATTAATGAGAAGCTGCGCGAAAAGGACCGCAATCAGAAAGCCGATCGAGATCGAAGGAACCAGATCGTGCAGGATCTGCCTTCTGATCGTCGCGATGCTGCGCGCGAGGCTCTGGTAGCTATAGGTGTACTCGACGAGAAAGAGAGGCTCCTGATTCTCATTTTGAAAGACGTTGATCACCGAGAAAAGATGCTGACTCCCTCGTTCGAGGCTGCGCATGAGAAGGCCGCGCGCGCGCAGAGCGCTCTCCTGCTCGTCACCCATGACGAGCTTCGGGGTATCCGCCTTCTGCTCAGGGATCGGCCCGGAATAGCCCTGCTCGCTGTCAAAGAGAACCGAGCGCGTCCGACTCGAAACGATCTTCACTCCGACCAGATTTTCGTTGGTCGCAATCAGGGTTCGGATCGCCGGGATGAAGCGGTCCTGATAGTAGAAATAAAAGAAATTGGAGAAGTCCGTCACGACTTTTCCCGTAGAGAACTGGCTGAAAAGCACCGACTCCTTCTCGATTCGCTGCGTCTGCTCGCGCGTCTGCAGCTCCGAGAGAGTCACGAAGACGATGAAGGCCGTGATCGAGTTCACGAGAATGGTCGTCAGAATGAACTTAGGCCGCAGGCCGAAGAGCTTTCTTCGAAGCCCGCTCACTCGCGTGAGCCAATGCCGGGCGCGACGATAGCCGAGCCAACCGGAGACGAGAAGCAAGCCGCCGATCGCAAGCAACATCAGGACACGGCGCTGGAGATCGTCCGACTCGAAAGTGTAGATCACCGCGAACGAGTCGGCGGGCATCACGATCTGGGTCGAGAAGGCTCCCTGCCGCACCGTCGGGCCTGCGTGCGTCAACGCCTGGAGAAGGCCCGAAGAGAGCACGGACTTCTCATCCGGCTTGGCGTCCGGATGCTTCGAGTCGTAGAGCTTGCGGCCTTCGAGGGAGAAAAACTCGACGCGAACGAGGCCGGGAAAGTCCTCGATCTGCTGTTTGACCCCGGGAACGAACTGTTCGTTGAAATAAAAATAAAATCCGGCTTGAAAGAGGTTTCGAAATCCCGCTTCACGCGTTTGGAGGAGTTGGCTCTCTTGATCCGAAAAGCGTTGAAGCTCGTGATTCTTGTAGAAGGCCACCGCCAGCACGAAAGCCAGCGCCAGAGCGAAAAGCCCGGTCAGATATCGAAGTCGAAAGCGACCATCCCTTGCCGCGAACATGTTCTTCCATGATAACCTGGACATCGTGAGCCCAACACTCCTCTTTGAGGACCAGCATTTGATTGTCCTGTCAAAACCTGCCGGGTTGCTGAGCCAGGGGGAAAAGCAGGGCGATCCGAATCTCGTGGATTGGCTGCGCGCCTACGTAGGCAGAAATTACGTAGGGCTCGTGCACCGGCTCGACCGAAACACGTCCGGACTCATGGTCGTCGCGAAACGCACGAAGGCCGCCAGAAGACTGACAGAGGCGTTGCAGCAGGGCGAGCTCGAGCGACGCTACTTGGCCTGGGTTCTCGGAAAGCTCCCGGCGGAAGCGAAGTGGGAACACTGGTTGCTGAAGGATGAGGCAACGAACAAGTCGCGCGTCTTTCGCGCGGGCCAGGCGAAGCCCCCTGAGGCGAAGGCGGCGCGCTTGCGAGCCACACCCGTGCGCTCAGGATCTTACGAGGGACGGGCGCTCACCCTCGTCGAATTCGAGCTCGAGACCGGTCGCTCGCACCAGATCCGCGCGCAGGCCGCGGCGGAAGGATTGCCTTTGCTGGGCGACACGAAATACGGACGAGCGAGTGATCCGAAATTCTCTCGACCCGCTCTGCACTCGCACTTCATTCGCTTCCCCCATCCCATGTCGGACGAGGTCGTGACGTTCGAGGACCCGCTTCCGCAAGATCTTGAATTGACTAAATAATTACACACACAAACAATAATTGATTATTTTAGTCAGGTTTGATAAACCCTCGGAATCTTGAGGACCTCTGTTTTGAGCCGAAAGCATTTTTCGGCCTTCCGCAGATTTGTTGCTTCGCTCACCCTCGTCGCCTTACTGGGCGGTGTGGCCACGCCGGCATTCGCGGACGGAGCCTCCGGTGCGGACTCATCCCAGACTAAGGGATCGAGTGCCGACAAGTCTTCCTCTTCTTCTCCGAATGATCCCGTCTCTCCACTCCCGAAAAAAGCGCGCTACGGACACGAGATCGAGACTCGCGGACGACTCGGACCGTTCGTGGCCGCTTTCATGTTGCCCATCTTCTATGTTTTGCTCATCGGATACACATCTAGCGATGGCAATCATCCGATGAACTTGACGCAATTGGCTTACCTTTCTGTATTCTTAGCCCCCATCATGGCGGCCTTTGGAGCGCTCCTCGATCATGCCGCCGTGAGTGACCTTCGAATTGACGTAAAAATGGACAAACTTTGGAAAATCTTGCTCACAGAATGCGAAAAGATCGACTGCAGAGTGACGCGAGTCGACTCACGGTGGGGTCATCGCACTGTTCCTAAGGTCACTTTTCCGGACGGCTGGTACGTCGTCTTTGACCGTGATCCCGGCGTCGTCGAAATTCGAGGCCAGCCGCTCTCGAGCGAACAGACCACGGAGAACGTCGAGAGGATGCAAAATACCGCGTTCGATCTTGCCGCAAGAGCCGGCCTCTACCCTCCTCGCTTCCTGAACCTTACGAATGGAGGACATGTCTCGATCGATTTCGCGGTCTTCGACGAAGATCCGCTCCTCTTCAGAAACTTTCTCGTCGACTTCATGAATCACACTGAGCTTGCTCGCGGGATTCTTCTCAACGACTGGTACAACGCTCAAGCACTTGGCTTCTGGAAAGACCAGAGAAGGGCATTCAAGGCGGTGATTGCCGACTTCGACTCCGGAAAAATAAAATCAGCGGAAGACCTGGCTCGCAAGTTCGTCTACCTAGTCGTCAACGACGAGCGCAACGTGGCTCTCAATTTGAAGCCTGCGCTGAGTGACTCCAAGCGAAATACGAACCCAGAGCAGCGCCGCTTAGAAATCCGCTCGGTTCGGGCGCAGACGAGCGCCAAAATCTGGGAGCTCACCGTCCGCCTTTTCGACTCTCGCATCGCGTATCTCAAGAAGCTCAATCGCCCGATCGCCTACGAAGACCAAAGACCGAGCTTCAATCCGATCACCAAGCTCGCCGCGTTTCGCCGTTACGTGACTGAGTCCGGCAATGACTGGAACGAATTCCTTCCTCTCTTGAATTGGCGCTATCGAGCGCTCGAGGCGACCGGAAAGGTTTGCTCATTCCTCACGTCCCCCCTCGTCGACCGGAACCCGGCCGATTCGAGCCAGGAGGAGGGGCAATGAAAAAAACTCTCCTCGCCTCTCTCGTGCTTGTCGCTCTCGTGAACGGCTGGAGCGCGCCCACATTCGCCGATCAGAAAGAAAAGCCCGACTCCAAATCCAGCTCTTCTTCTCCGGGTGCTGACCCCGCTCCGAAACCTGAAGCGCGCTACGGCCATGAAATCGAAACTCGCGGCAGACTTGGGTTCTATCCGACGACGTTGCTTTTTGCCTTGGGCCCTGCGGCTGTGGACTTGAGCACCCTTCTTCACGACTCATCATCCTTGAGCACATCGAAGATCGTCGCTGTTTCCTTCATGGCTTTCTATATGGGAGCCTTGGGCCTTTTTTTTGATGCCCAGATAGTGGCAGACGTCAGGATTGATTTTAAGCTCGGTAAACTCTGGAAAATTCTCGGACAAGAATGCCCGAAGCTCGGTTGTGAGGTGTTCTCGGTCGGCTCAAAATGGAACGGTTCCATTGTTCCGAAAGTCGTTTTCCCGGATGGGTGGTACATCATCTTCGACCGCGACCCCGGCGTGGTTGAAATTCGCGGATACCCCCTCTCTAACGGCGCGACCCAGCAGAACTTAGAGCGAATGCAAAAGGTCGCTTACGACCTCGCCGCGAAGGCAGGTCTCTACCCTCCCCGTTTCTTGAACTTGACCAACGGGGGACATGTCTCGATTGACTTCGCGATCTTCGACCAAGACCCCCCCCCTCTTTCGAAACTTCCTCGTGGATTTCATGAATCACTCAGAAATTTACAATGGAATTCTCCTGAATGACTGGATGAACGCGACGCCCATCTCAACCTGGAAGAGCCAAAGAGACGAATTCGCGAGACTGATCGCTCACTTCGACGCAGGAGAAATCAAGAGCTCTGAAGACCTCGCTCGTCGCTTCATGGAAGAAGTTCTGAAGGGCCGACGCAACTCAGCCTTGAACCTCTATCCCGCTCTCAGAGAATCCAAAAGAAACAAAAGTCCGGATGAGCGCAGAGCCGAGATCCGATCCGTGCGAGCGCAGAGGAACGCAAAGATCTGGGCGCTCACCGTGCGCCTCTTCGACTCGAGAATCGAGTACCTAAAAACACTGAAAAGCCCGCTCGCCTTCGAGAATCACATGCCGAGCCTCAATCCCGTCACCAAACTGGCGAGTTTCCGCCGCTACGTCACTGAACCCGGAAACAATTGGAAGGAGTTTCTGCCTCTCCTCAACTGGCGCTATCGGATCCTCGACTCCGCCCAATCCGCTTGCGGGTTCGTGCTCTCTCCTTTCCTGGGCGATGAGGAAGACGAAAGCGGCGCGAGGGAGGCGCCGTGAATCAACTTGCTCGTTTTCTCCTTCCCCTCTGCCTCCTATTTACCGCCGCCCAGGGCGCGCTCGCAGGGCCTGTCGCGATGATCGTGAACTTCCATGATCACGAAGATCCAAACTCGGTTTATCCCGAGCAGCTCAGAGCCGAATTCTCGAAGAAGTTTCCTTCTCTGACCATGCGATACGCCGAAGCCGATGATCCCGTGGCGCTCGCCATGAAATTGGACCATCTCCTCGCTCCCGACGACACCATCGAGGTCTTCGTCTTTCTTTCGCACGGCGCTTCAAACTCGTTCGAGATCGAAAAGGAGTTCGCCGAATATCCGGAGGATTTACCGTACCTGGTTCTCTCTTCCGCGTTGATGGCGAAAAACGGCGGTCTATCCATCCCGATTCGCGCCCCCGCTATCGGCGACGACTCCGTCTGGCGCCGTCCAAACGAGATCGCCGTCCGGGTCTTCGCCGGGCTGCGCGGCCACTTCTCTCCGAATGTCGTCGCTCTTTTCGACAGCTGCAATCTCCTCTCCACTCGCCGCTCCTTCGCAGAAGCGCAGCTCAAGGCCATGGCGAGCGCACTGGGAATCGAGTCGGGCACCCTCTATGCCAATAGCACGCTCGGAATCGTGCCTCTGAGTTACCGACTTCTCTCTAAATTTTTTAGCAAACCCTTTTGGAGCACCGAGGACAGCTTCATTCGTCTCGTTCGCCTCCACATCCAAGCACCGGCCGCAGGCATCGCTCTCCTCTCGCTCATCGCCCTCATCGCAAATCCAAGCGAACCGATTCACGACCTGGAGCCACTGCTGGGTTTCGCGACCCTCGGGCTCGGAGGTTATCACGGCGCTTACGTGTTCATGAATCAAGGCTATCGGGTGACTCTCGCGAATGGCATCGCGATCGAAACGAAAAAGTTCCGTTTTCAAAAGCAGCTTCGTCTCGCGATGGAGCGCGCGAAGTGTCTGGCCGTCTTAGGTGCCGAGGGCGAGAAATGAAGATCCGAGCGATCGCTCTCAGCCTCGCTCTTCTGATCGGACTTTCGAAACTCTCGCCGGCGTCAAGAAGAGCGAGCCCTGAAAACGCGAGAGCGCCTCAGGGTTTCGACCTGAGACGCTCTCGAAAATCCGTAGCTGGGTCGGCTACCGACTTACTTCACCACCACTTCTTCGCCCAAGTCGTCTTCGTATCCTGAACCCACTGGTTCGTGCGGATATGCTTCCAGACGAATTCTTCTAGCTCATCGGGACCGCTCACGTTCACCCAGAGGCAGCAATCCCACTCGCCCAAGGTCGACCACGCGCCCTTGATCGAAGCGTTGTTCTTCCAGCCTTCCCACGCGGTGGTGGATGTGCCGGGCTTCCACTTGATCCAAACCCAAGAATGCCATTGTTCTTTGCTCATGAAGTTTCCTTTCCTCGTGAAATTGTGCGGGAGATGCGGCGCGCGGAGCAAGGTTGAAATTGAATTTTAAATAGAAGCAGTAGAGTTCCGTCGGTGAGCATGAGATCTTAGCCGCCATCCAAAAGCTCGCTTGATTCGATCGTTAAATTCAGTACTTATGGGCAAGTCGATACATTATATTAATTGACTAATTTAGTCAGTTTTGATAAAAACGATCGATTCAAATGTTTCCTAAAAAGCAGCTCTTCTTCACTCTTGCCCTCGGCGCGCTGGCGCTCCTACCTCTCCGACTTTGGGCGGCGGGCTGCGGTGAAGTTCTCCGCGCATCGGCCGACCAAGCTTCCTACTCCGGCTACGGGTACACCAAAAAACCCTCGGTCACCTATGTCGATCGGAGACCCGGGCGTCATGGCGGCCAACAGATTCGAATTCGGCGAATCACCCGAGAGTGGGGGTCGTCTTACACCCTGTACGTTCTCGCCGCGCAAGGCGATCCGCGGGATTTCATCAACGTCTTCGGAAAAGAAACCGCGGCATTTTTCGGATTCGAGATGATCAGCGACAAAGAGATGTGGATTCCCGACGCTTCCGAATTCAACGGAGCCCTGAGCGCGGTAAAGGCCCGTCTCGTCGCGAAAGGTTTGTCCGTACCCCCCGCTCAGTTTTACCCTCAGGGAGAAGCATCTCCCCTCTGGTACCGAGACTACCTGTTCGAGTTCGGATGGAAAGATGCGCTTCCCATCGGAGACGAAAATCCAGGCACCCAAGAACACCTGCTCCATCTGATCCACGACCTCTCCTTTCACTCGGTCGGCGCACTTCTTCTCGACCCCGAGGCGATCCGCTGGGCCGCCGATCAAAGCAAGGTTCACGTCGATTTCGTGGATTTTCTTCTCAGCTCCTACAACTCCTTGCCCCCCGACGAAAAAAAGGACGTTACCCACGAACAACTCAACACCCTCGCCAAACTCATCCTTCTCGAACAAGTGAGCTGGGTCGACGTCGGCACCGCCAATCTCGGCGTTCACGTCCACGAATATTTTCTCTCTCGCGACGAGAGCCAGTGGAGACGAGGCTTGGAAAGGGAATACAAATCCCTGCTTCGCCACGACGTCAACTTTACGGTCGATGGCGAGTTCAAGTCGTGGGGCTACCTTCCGGAAATCCGAACCTTGAACATGACGATCTCGCGCCTCGAAGGCGACATCCAGCCCGAAGGATACCTCTTCCGCTACCTCAAACAAACCGTGGATCCGACTTCGATCGGCGCCCAACAACTCGCGTTCGCGATAAAAATGATCGATGCCTACAAGGCCTCGGACCGTATCTTAAAGCTGCAGGTGTCCCGTGACAGAGATCCGGATCTCATCCTGCTCGGAGAGGAAAAACTTTCCGAGCTCTGCAGCGAAACCATGCAGAGAAGAACCCTGATCATGCAGGCCGCTCAAGAACTCTGGAAAGAAACCCCCGGATCCGCCGAGATCCGGCTCGTCGATCTCCCTCAGTATGTTCCTCCAGAGAAGCGTCCACGCCTCCAGCGCTGGAAAGACGCAGTCAGGGAATTCTTTAAAAACTAATCAGCTCAGATCGCGATTGCGAACGACGCGCTCGATCGGCGCTCCCACCTTGTGCACCTTCACGGTGTTGGTGGTGCCGCGGCCGAGAGTCGGGATTCCCGCGGTGACCACGAGCAGATCGCTGACATCGGCGAGCTGGTGGTTGATGAGAACTTTTTCGATCATGCCGAAAATATCGTCGGTCGCGACGATCTTCGGGATCACGACGCCTCGAACTCCCCAGAAGAAGGAAAGCTTGCGGAGCGAAGCCTCGTCGTCCATGACCGCGATGATCGGAGTGACGGGACGATACTTGGCGAGGGTGCGCGCGGCCTTGCCGGAATGAGTGACGCAAGCGATGGCGACGGCACCGACGTGCTGGGCGATTCTCGCCGCGCTGTACTCGATGGAGTCGACGATCGAACCCGGGATCGGCTGCACGGGATGATGAACGGAATAGCGATCGGTCGAGCGCTCGGCTTCAATGATGATCTGGGACATCGTGCGCACGGTCTCGACGGGATACTGGCCGGAAGCCGTCTCAGCCGAGAGCATGACCGCGTCCGTGCCGTCGAAAACCGCGTTCGCGACGTCGCTGGCTTCGGCACGCGTGGGTGTCGGGCAAGAGACCATCGATTCGAGCATCTGGGTTGCGGTAATGATCGGAACGCCGAGCGCGCTGCACGCGTGGATGAGCTGCTTTTGAATCACCGGCACGCGGCCGGCGCCGAGCTCGACCGCCATATCGCCGCGGGCGACGAGCAGGCCGTCTGAAACTTCGATGATCGAATCCTGAGCTTCGACCGCTTCCTCGCGCTCCATCTTGGCGATGAGCATGGGGACGTGATTCGACTGCTTCTGGATTCGTTTGCGGACGTCCTCAATATCCTTCGCCGAACGGACGAAGGAGAGCGCGATCGCATCGACGCCCATGGAAACGCCGAGCGCAAGATCCTCGATGTCCTTTTCGGTCACGCAAGGGATCGTGAGTGGAGTGCCCGGCAAGTTCATGCCCTTATGGCTCGTGAGCTTGCCGCCCACCTGAACTTCCACGATGAGCTCGGGAAGATTCACGGTCTTGACTTGGGTCGAGACCTTGCCGTCGTCGAAGAGGATGCGCGCGCCCGGGCGAACGTCGCGGCAGATTCCTTCGGCGATCTCGGCCGAGATCGGCATCATGATTTTGCCGTGAGGAGAAGTCTTGGGAGTCGTGCCTTCAGGAAAGAGCACGACGGTGTCGCCAGCGGTGAGCATGACGCCCTCGTCGGGAAGCTTGCCGACGCGGAGCTTCGGACCCTGGAGATCCTGCATGATGGCGACGAATTTACCGGCGCCTGTAGAGGCTTCTCGAACGGTCTTCACCAGACCGCGATGAAAGTCATGGGTACCATGGCTGAAATTGAGCCGAGCGATGTCCAATCCGCTTTCGATGAGCTGGGATAGACGATCGGGAGTCCGCGAAGCCGGCCCCAGAGTACAGACGATTTTAACTCTTCTTTTGGACGAGTGCAGCATTGGTATGTCGGAGCTTTTCTATCTCATCCTCGTAGCTCTCGGCAATACTTCTTTCTTTCTCTTTATGCTGCATTTCCATCTGCTTCATCCGCTGCTCGTAGCTGCGAACCTGGTCGTCTGAGAGGGATTTAAAACGCTTTTCCTGCTCGCGGAGGGCCTTCTGAGACTCATGTTTGCCCGTAGAGAGCTGAAGCTCGTAGTCTTCCTTCTGGTCGTTTAGGCGCTTCTCAGCGGCCCGGGCGGCTTCATTGTAATTGGCCGCGTACTCGCGGTGAGCCTGCTTGAGCTGGAACTCCAGGTCCGAGCGGAGGGCGTTCATCTTCTGGTCCGCCGCGTAATGCATGGTCTCCATCGCGTCTTCGAACTGGCGGCGCTGCTCCTCGAGAGAAAGCGCGCCGGCCTTCTGAAGCTTCTGAGTCTCGCGGGCGTGAGAGAGCTCCTTCGTGTTGATGGTCTGCTGCTTCTGGAAGTCGGAGTCCTGGATGTACTGGCCGTAACGCTTGCGGTCCGAGTCGATCTCGAGGCGCGAGGCGTTGCGAAGCTTGTTCTCGCGGCCTTCGGCCTCGACCTTCTGTTCCTGGATCCTCACCTGATAGTCGTCGCGTACCGAAGCGGCCTCGCGTTCTCCTCGTTCCTGCGATTCGGCGAGAGACTTCTCGTACTGCGTGCTCACCGAACGGCGAACCGCTTCCTCCGCCTGGGGAGAGAGCTTCGTCGGATCTTCGTAACCGCGGGCCTGCTTCAATTCCTTCTGCAAGGAAGCCGTCTCGCTGCGCACGATCTCGTCGTGGTTGCGTTGGCTTTCTTGATAACGAAGGCCCTGCTCGGTCAGAAGCTCGTTCGTGCGCTGATTGATGGAGTCGATCTGCTTCTGCTGGCGCTTGCCCATCTGATCGATGGCGCGCTTGTTCATGGTGTCGGTTTCTTTCTTGTCGCGCGCGAAAGAGCCCTCGAGATCCTTGTAGCGCTGCCCCGTCTCCTGATTCGTGCGGCGGAGAACGTCCGTGAACTGCTGTTCCTTCTCGTGGACGACTTCCTGCTGGCGGCGGGACTGATAATTCTCGACGTCGGCGATCTCGGCCTTGAGCTTCGCTTGCTCGGCTACGGCGCGCTCTTCTTGCATCTGCGTGCGGGCGCGGAAGTCGCTCTCCGTATCGCGGATGAACTGAGCGGCCATTCCATTGCCGTTGCCGCGTTTGCTGTCGGCGGTGGCCATGTTCTTGACCTGGTCGCGAAGCTGGGAAGTCTCTTCGGCATGCAGGCGTCTTTGGTCGTCGATCGCGCGAGTCATGCGAGTGGCTTGATCCTGGCCCGCGTTGCGAGTGCGCGCAGCATAGGCATCGTCTGTCTTCTTCAAGCGATTCTCAAAGTCTTTGGTGGCTTCCCGCATCGCCTGATCGTATTGGCGGCGCGCTTCGTTGCGCTCGCTGATCGCCTGCGTGGTCAGCTCTTCGTACTGGCCCTTCGTGCGGCCGATCGTGTTCTGGTCCGACTGGCGTCTTTCGGTCTGAAGATCTTCGTAAGCCTTGCGCGTCTCTTCCTTCGCCTCGTCGATCGCCTTCTCCGTATCGTCCATCACCTTGCGGTGTTGATCGGCGAGCCTCTCTTCGTAGATCGATTCGGCGCGGGCGTGATTATCGGATTCACGAGTTTGAATGTCTTTAATCTGTTGTTCGGCAGCTTTGAGCTGCTGGCGAGCCTCGTTCGGCTCCTGTCCGTTCACGCGACCCAAGCGGTCGTACATCTGGGAGCGGGCCTGCTTGACCTCGTCTTCGGCCTTGCGGCGCTCATTGGCGATCGTGCGGTTGGCGTTCTCGCGGATGTTGTTCGCCGTTTTTTCGGCTTTGCGTTCGTTGTCGAGCATGTCCTCGCGATGCGCGGCATCGAGGCGATCGGACTCCGCCTCCTGGCGTTCCCGCGCTTTCTTCGCTTCGTCCTTCAAGTCGTCTTCAAGGTCGGAGATCGATCGCTGGTAGTATCGATAGCCGCCGTCGGTGCCGGTGACGTTGGACATATGAAATGGCTCCCTCCATGGAACCTGAATTTCCGAAGTGGATAGAGCAAGCGCCGTGCCAGCTGAACCTTCGATAAATTCGAGCCGCTGGAGGATTCACTGAAAGAGGCGGCGCCTTTTGCCTAGCGGGGCAGAAAATACCGAGGAAGAAATCTGAGGCAGAGTCAGGTCTCCGCGCGCCGAGCTCCGCAGCCGAGCCCTGTGCGCGGCGCACAGCTGCGGAGCTCGGTGCGCTGGGACCGGGATCAGAAGCCAAATAGACGCAATGCGTTATAAAGCGTCATTCCTTGCCACAAAAAGTTCCCACTGCTACGAAGTCCCTCCATGGCCAAGGACGATTCCGAGCTCTCTCCTTTGATGAAGCAATACTGGGATTTAAAGGCCCAGGCGGGGACGGCGCTCATGTTCTTCCGCATGGGCGATTTCTACGAGCTCTTCGCCGACGACGCGATCGAAGCATCCCGAATTCTTTCGATCACCCTGACGTCCCGGGACAAGAACAAAGAAAATCCCACGCCGATGGCGGGTGTTCCCCACCACAGCGCTCAGGGCTACATCCAGCGCCTGCTTCAGGCCGGAAAAAAAGTCGCGATCGCCGAACAGATGGAAGACCCGGCGACGACCGACGCTAAAAAAATCGTCCGCCGCGAGATCGTCCGCATCTTCACTCCTGCCATTCAGTTCGACGTGGAAGGCGCGGAGACGAACTTCATCGCGACCGCGGTCGCATTTCGCGCGAAGGAAGGGCCTCGTTTCGCGCTCGCCTGCCTTGACGCCTCGACGGGAGAAACCCGTACGGGAATCGTGGAGTCGGCCCAAGCCCTCATCGACGAAGCCTTTCGTCTTCCGATCCGCCACTGGATCCAGCAAGGATCGCTCTCCGCCCAGGCCGATCTCTCATCGAAACCGCAGCTTCTTTACGAAGAGCTTCCCTCGAACTTCATCACGCCCGAGCGCGCGGGCGAAGTCCTGAAGACTCAGTTTCAGATCGCGATCACGGATACGTTTCTTTCGGGCGAAGCCGAGATCCATGCCCTGGGCCTGCTCGTTCACTATACCGCCCGAACGCAGAAGGTCGAATCGCTCCCGCATCTTCAGTTTCCGAAGCCGCTTCACCAAGCCCGCACGCTCGTTTTCGGCCCGAAGACGCCTCAGCATCTCAATCTCTTTCCATCCGAAGACGGAAGCCCGAACCTCTTCGAGATGATCAATCTGACTCGTTCGAGCCTGGGCTCGCGCCAGCTCCGTCGCTGGCTCGCGGAGCCGCTTGCCGATCCCGTCGCCATCCGCGCGCGACAAGAATCCGTCCAAGAGCTCCATTCAAAAAAGCTGGAGCTGGAAGAGCTCTCGCGCCGGCTCGCCGACGTCTACGATATCGAGCGCATCCTGGGCCGAATCACGACGGGCCTCGCCTCTCCCGTCGACACCTTCGCGCTCGGCAAGACGCTGCGCGCGACGAGACAGATTCTTCCCGCGCTCTCCAAACTTCGCGCCAAGCAGAGCACCGAGCTCGCGCGCATCCTCAGCGAGCGCCTCGAGACCCTGCGCACGATCGAAGACCGGATTCTTTCCACACAGATCGAGCCTCCGCCCGCGCTGAGCCGCGAAGGCGGAATTTTTCAGCTCGGCACGAAACCCGAGCTCGATCGGCTGATTTCGCTGACGGAAAACGGACAGCGCTGGCTCGTCGACCTCGAAACACGCGAACGCGAAGCGACCGGGATTCCCTCCCTCAAGGTTCGCTACAACCGCGTCTTCGGCTACTACATCGAGATCACTTCCGCGCACTTGAAGAACGCGCCCGCGCACTATCAGCGCAAACAGACCATGGTCGGCGCGGAACGCTTCTTCACCGAGGAGCTCAAGAAGTTCGAGGAAGAAATCCTCACTGCGTCGAGCCGCCAGCGCGCGCTCGAGCTCGAACTTTTCCATGCGCTCATTTCCGACATTCAAGCACTCACCTCGCCGCTCGCCGATACGGCGCAAGCCGTCGCGCAGCTCGATTCGCTGACCTCATTGGCCCGACTCGCGCTTGAACCCGGCTGGATCTTTCCCGAAATCGACGACTCACTCGAAGTGTCGATCCAAGGCGGTCGCCATCCACTCGTTGATCGCGGCCTGAAGAACGGCTTCGTACCGAACGATCTCGAGCTCGGCCCGAAATCACGCCTCACTCTCGTCATCACCGGCCCGAACATGGGCGGTAAATCGACGGTCATGCGCCAGACCGCGCTCATCGCGATCCTGGGCCAGATGGGTGCGCCCGTTCCAGCGGCTTCCGCGAAATGGGGAAGCTTCTCGTCGGTTCACACACGCATCGGCGCGCACGACGCGATCGCGCGCGGACAAAGCACGTTCATGGTCGAAATGAGCGAGCTCGCGCATATTCTCCATCACGCCGACGCGCGCTCGCTGATCGTACTCGACGAAATCGGCCGCGGCACGAGCACCTACGACGGAATCAGCGTAGCCTGGGCGACGCTTGAGTGGATCTGCTCGAAGATCCAGGCGCGCACGCTTTTCGCCACGCACTACCACGAGCTCACGCGGCTCTCGACGAAGCTCACGCGCGTCGCAAACGCACACATGGCGGTCGAGGGCGACGGCGGCGCCAAGGGTTCAAAGAAGGACGCCTCGCTGCGCTTCCTCTATGAATTGCGCGAAGGCGCATCGAGCGAGAGTTTCGGTATCCAAGTCGCGAAGCTCGCAGGTCTTCCTCTCGCCGTCATCCAGCGCGCCTGGAAGGTTCTTGAAGAGCTCGAGCACGGCACCCCGGGCGAGGATCAAGACCCAAACCAGCTCTCGCTTTTCTCTGCGGCGGCCGGCTCCGCGAAATCCGACTCGTCGGACGAGGTCGACCTGGGATTGCTTCCCCTGCAAAAAGAGCTCCTGCTGAAAATTCAGGAAGCGGACGTGGAAAACCTCACTCCGATCGAAGCACTGAACGTGTTGGCACGGCTTCGGGAAAACGCTCGAGAACTCGGCTCAACGTCCGCTTGAGAGCAGAGCCCACGGCGACCGACGGCTGAGCGTCCTCGCCGACCAGGCTTTCCAAAGACTCCCAGCGCCAGCCTTCTCTCTCGCTCGCTCCCCGCTCAGCGACTTTCCAGACTTCCGTCTCGCGCGTGATCTTGTGGCGAGTGACGACATGCTTCGTCTCGACGGACCCGACCTTGGAAAGAGCTTTCTTCGCCGCAGGGGGAAGCTCCTCGGGAAGATCCCAGAGCCCCGCGCGCCAGCTCCCGGCTTCGCGCTTGCGCAGGAGCACGCGACCTTCCGCATCGACGAGACAGCGTGTTTTTTCGGCGACGGCGACCCACTCCTTGGCCTTCTTTTTCAGCGGAAATTTTTCAGCGTCTCCGCAGGCGCGCGCGCGACACAGATCTTCGAGCGGACATGCGCCACAACGAGGATTTTTCGGCGTGCAAACCGTCGCGCCGAGCTCCATCAACGCCTGATTGAGGACGCTGGGGCGGATGCCGTGTCGATGCGCGGTCTTCACGAAAAGATCGGAAAGTCTCCAAAGACGCGCCTTCGTCGCGGCGGGTGCCGCTTGCCGAAGCGCGCCGACGCGTCTCACGCGCGAAAGCACTCGCTCGACGTTTCCGTCGAGGATCGGATCCGGCGAGTCGAGCGCGATCGAGGCGATCGCCCCGGCCGTGTAGGGACCGACGCCTGAAATCTCAAGCCACGCGTCGCGCGTTTGCGGGAAGCCCTCGGCCGCGATCTTCTTCGCGCCGCGGTGAAGATTTCGGGCCCGCGAGTAGTAACCGAGTCCGGCCCAGTGAGCCATGACGTCGTCTTCGGAAGCGGCCGCCAAAATTTCGACGGTGGGAAAGCGCGAGAGGAAGCGTTCGAAATAGGGAATCACCGTGACCACCTGCGTCTGCTGCAGCATGATCTCCGATATCCAAACACGATAGAGAGTCGGCTCCTCACGCCAGGGCAAGACGCGTTTTTGACGCTCGAACCACGCATCGAAGGCGCGAAGAGTATCCAGAAACTTGCCCATCGACGGCGTTCTCTCATAAACTAAGAGCGAGCGCAAAGGCGCACCGAGCGCGTCGCTCAAAATGACCAAGAAGGCCAGCATGACCAGGAAGGTTCCCTCATTCATCTCTTGTCTCTTCGTGCTCGCGGCGGCCGTGTCCGCTCAAGCCGCGCCTCGCCCCTTCCTCGTCGTCATCGACCCCGGTCATGGCGGCGCTGACACCGGAGCCACCGTTCCCTTCAACGGCGGATCGCTCAGCGAAAAACAAGTCACGCTCGAGATCGCCAAGCAAGTCTCCGCCGATCTGATGCGTCGGGGGATTCGCGTTGCGCTCACTCGCAACACCGACAAGGACGTCCCTCTCCCTGAGCGTACCGCCATCGCGAACAAGCTCGGCGCGAGCGTCTTCATCTCGATCCATTTGAATTCCTCAGAGGAAGGAGAGGGCGTGGCCGAGGGAGTGGAAACTTACATTCTCAATAATTCGACGGACCATTCCTCGAAGCGCCTCGCCGACCTCGAAAACTCCGTCTTGAAAGACAGCACGGCGATCGTTCCCACGGCGGCCGCGGGAACGGGCGACGTCGCTCTCATCGTAAAAGACCTGATGCTCGACGGAAATCTCGGCGAGAGTAAGCGCCTCGCCTGCGCGATCCAAAACCAAGTCGTCACTGCGACTTCGACGGCGAGCACCCGGTATCGCAATCGCGGCGTCAAGCAGGCTCTCTTCTATGTCTTGCTGGGCGCCGACATGCCCAGCGTCCTCGTCGAAGCGGGGTTTCTCAACAATCCCCGGGACCGGACGATCGTCACGAACCCGGCCGCCCAGAAGAGGATCTCGAACTCGATTGCAGGCGCCATTCTCGAGTTCCGAAGCGGATATGGGCGCTCTGGGAACTATTCAGCGCTAGGCAGGTGTAAAGTCGGTGAACAGCATATGTCAGCCCAGAAGACAGCCCGGGCACCCCGCGAAAACCGAATTATTCAATAATTACAATTAAATAACGTATGGGGTCAAAATGGACCCACTTTGGCACCCCCCTTGCTCTATCACTACTCAGAGAGAGTAAGTGTTAGTGGCGGCTCGTTGACTCGAGCTGATCTTTGCCGCCACCAGGCAGAATGCCTTGGAGGTAGTTATGAGATCCATGAATCCTACGCGGATTGCGACCGTTCTCGCAATTCTCGCCGCCGGACTCCTTTCCGGCTGCGGCAATAATGACAGTTCGAACGGAGCCCTTACGACGGGCAGCACTTTCGGATACGGCTCGCTCGGATCCGGCGGTTGCGTCCCCGTCACCCAACCCTTTTCGTTCCAAATGAACGGAGCTTACTACGACAATTACAACATCGTCGGCGGTCAGCTTCCGTACACCGGCAGCTCGATCGGCCAGTCCGGCATCCTCGGCGTCGGCGGCAGCTTTCAGGGACAGTTCGTCGGCTCCAACTGGGCCTACGGCACGGTCACGATGGCTCTGAGCTCCGCAAGCGCGTACAACACCGGCTACTACAATTCTCAGTACGGTGTTTACAGCCCTTATAGCGGCTATCCGAGCAACGCTTATTACAATCCTTACAGCGCCGGCGGTTCGATCAATCCGAACTCCGTCGTCGCTCAAGGGACCATCCAGGTCGGCGCTGCGATGATCCAGCAGATCATCTCGGACGCTCAGTCGTACATGTACAGCTACCCGGGATCTTATTCTTCCGGGTTGAACCAGGGCTTCTTCTCTTACCCGGGCGTTCAGCAGAACGCTCTCGGATCGGGAACTCCCTGCGTCAGCCAAGTGGCCGTCAACATCGGTCACTCTGGTTACCAGCTGTACGGCGGCCAGGTGTTCCTCTACATGAACGGCACCGCGAACGGTTACGTTCTCAAGTTCTAAGAATCACCACTCCAAGGTTCGGGTTGAACCTAAACAGCAGAGCAGTGCGATAGCAGAAGCGAATGTTGGGGCCAGTAGCGTAGCGCAAAGACCAAGCCCAAGGTCATAAAGAGTTGAGCAGAAGCACGGCGGAACGAGAAATGTTCCGAAGGTTCGACCCCGCGGACTCGCAGTTCGGGCAGAAAAGCGAGTTCGATTAAGAAGGGATCAGCGTGAACGGCGCTGGTCCCTTCGACTTTTTAGGGCTGCGGACTTACAATCGAAGAATGTCGGAACGAGTTTCCCTCGCCCAAGCCATAGAACGTTTTTTGGAATCAAAGCGCCTGGACCGCGGCGCATCCGACGC
>Ga0206820_1001_pt2 | contig 27759 bp, 23 predicted proteins | sample Alteio_BWOrgCont_84_FD_152857 | JGI IMG/M metagenome (GOLD analysis project Ga0206820, IMG submission 152857) | Enriched cells from forest soil in Barre Woods Harvard Forest LTER site, Petersham, Massachusetts, United States -... | ecosystem: Environmental > Terrestrial > Soil > Temperate forest >...
GGATAGTACAGCTCTAAATCCCTAAATACTGCTTCTGTTGCATGATCTCCATCGACATAAATCATATCGAAACTTGATCGAAACAGTTTAAAAATTTCAATAACCTCTTGTGATGCTTTTTTTATCGGAATAATTTTATCGGTAAGTCCTGCATGTATAACATTGCTTAAAAAAGGAACATATCTTTGATTATGATACCCTGATTCATTAGTGAAATCCCATGTGTCTATCGCATATAATTTTCCACCTGTAGGAAGAAGTGATGCAATATGACGGGTAGAAAGTCCGTAATCAGAGCCTATTTCTATAGCATTGACTATATTATTGGATGAAAACAACATAGAAACATACTGAGAATTCACATAATAACCCGTAGAATCATATGGCATTATTTCAGATAAAGTATTATATGGATATGTTAATTTTGAAATATCAATATTAACAGGATCAATCAACGGTATGTTTTCAACGTAATGTTTATAATATGGAAAATATTTTATATAATCTTCTGCAACAAAGCGAGGATCATTGCCTTGTAATGCAAATGCTTCATAAGGATTCGTTCCATAATACCAAGGATAAAAACCATTCAATTCCAACATACCTAAACTCATAATTGATAACATAAAAATATGTAAATTTTTCTTTACCATAATAAATCCTTTATAATTCAAAATAATGATCTTTAATAAAATTTTGCACAACGTTCAGCGGTAATTCACGACCTGCACCACAAGGATGTCCCCAAAATAAATCGTTATACGTTGTTGCATTAATACAGCTATATTTTAATTTAAACGTATCTGAAATGAAAAAGAAAGTCGCATCAACGACACTCTGGAGTATTTCTATATAATGAGTTTCTGGACGACAAAAAATAATGTTCGTACTACCTGATCCTACAAATGAAATAACAGTTGTAGCATTATTAAAGAGAGTTATCTGCTCTTCAATGGATAAAGATGTTAATTCATATCGCTCAAAACCAAATGGTTCAAATAACGCAAAAACCTCATCTTCATTAGACACTGATCGATATCCATTTTTTCGTGAAATAAATATTTTTTTAGAAAAGTTTTTTATCTGATCTAATTTTTTAATATCACTCAACAATTTATCAGATACATATTTCAATACAAAATCTGGATAATAATTTACATGATAATGTATCAACACATCATTTTGACCCACAGACATTGGCACAATAACTGTATCTGCAGCAATGGCACAATCTAGAGACATTGGAATAATTTTTGCTGAATCTATACCCCAAATCTCAAGCGTTTCTTTCATGAATTTTGCATCATATGGAATCCATAAATAATCATATTGAATATTGTATATCTCTAAAAGGGCTAATTGACCAAGTATATCAAAAATCCAATGCCCATATATATGTGGACATAAATGATTCAAAATAGCTACGCGGCCAGTAACTTTTTGCACAGATTTCAAAGCATCTCTTTCAATATATTGATTGCCACCAAAAGGCCCATAATTTTTAATCATTGTTTCTTGCACAAATACATCATTAACAAAAATATGCTGATGGTCGCCCAGATCTCCTATAATGACTATTTCTCCCACTCCATTTGGAACTTCTATTACAGAGATATCAGTATGATACCCCTTAGATGGAAAGCATGATTGGCTATACTCTTGATATAATGGAAAAACAGCACGATCAAATCCATAATTCTGCGTACACAAAGTCCATTTTGTCTGAGGATACTCCTGAACAAATTCAGAAATAGTTTTTGAATAAATACGTCGAGCTTCCAGTAATGGTGTCAATGCAACAATACTCATTAAAATAAACAAAAAAATTATCATAATATTTATTTTCTTAAAAAATCCAACCGCTATCATCTATAATTCAAAATAATGATCTGTAATAAAATTTTCCACCAGATGCAACGGAAACTGACGTCCCAATGTCCCAGGACCTGACCATAGTAAATCATCAGAGGTTGTACCATTAATGCAACTATGTTTTAATCCAAATACCTGAGATACATAAAAAAAAGTTGCATCAATCATACTTTGAAAAATTTCAACGAAATGAGCTTCTGGACGAGAAAATATAACATTGGTGCTATTAGATCCCAGAAAGGAAACTATGGTTTTAGCATTATGAAACAAAGCTATTTGTTGAGCAACTGATAAAGATCCTAGTTCATATCGCTTAAATCCCAGCGGCTCAAATAAAGCAAAAATATCATCTTCATTTAACGCGGCGCGAGATGCACCTTTTCGGGAAATAAATATTTTTTCAGAAACTTGATCTGATTCAGCCACAAGGTTAATACCTGATAACATTTTATCATGGACATACTTTAGTAAAAAATCTGGATAATAAAAGGCTTTTGGATGAATTAATAAATCTTGATGACCTATATAGGTAGGTAAAATAATGGTATCTGCTTGAATTACAGCATTTAAATATAAAGGAATAATTTTTGCTCGATCAATACCCCAAATATCTAACGTCTCTTTCGTAAATCTTGCTTCATAAGGAATCCAAAGATAATCATATTCAATATTATTTATTTCCAGCAACGCTAATTGACCAAGTATATCAAAAATCCAATGTCCATAAACGTAGGGAGCAATATGATTAACAATAGCTATACGACCAGAAATTTTCAGTACATCTTTTAATTCATCACGAAAAATATATTGTTTATCATAAAAAGGGTCTGAGTGATGTTTAATTCCTGTTTCTTTAAAAAATACATCATTAACAAAAACATGTCCGCCATAATCAATACATGCTACGCCACCAGATACCTCAATAATAGAAATGTCACTATGATATCCTTTGTCGGGAAAATATTCTCGATATAATGGAAATGATGGATAATTAAATGCATAATTCTGCGTACATTTAATCCATTTTGTCTGAGGATACTCCTGAACAAATTCAGAAATTGTTTTTGCAGAAATACGTCGAGCTTCCAGTGGCAATGTCAATGCAACAACACTCATTAAAATAAATAAAAAAAATATCATAATATTTATTTTTTTAAAAAATCCAAACACTATCATCAGCTTCTAAAAAGTCTTTGCACTGATATAATCCCTCATCTTTCAAGAACCAAAAATTACATGCGCCGTAAATGGTTAACTGATGTTTTTGAGCAAATTGAATTACGCCTGCTCGGACTGTTTGCAACAACCAATCATCTCCGCAAATCACTCCATGACTACTTAACAAAGGATAGTACAGCTCTAAATCCCTAAATACTGCTTCTGTTGCATGATCTCCATCGACATAAATCATATCGAAACTTGATCGAAACAGTTTAAAAATTTCAATAACCTCTTGTGATGCTTTTTTTATCGGAATAATTTTATCGGTAAGTCCTGCATGTATAACATTGCTTAAAAAAGGAACATATCTTTGATTATGATACCCTGATTCATTGGTGAAATCCCATGTGTCTATCGCATATAATTTGCCATTTTCAGGAAGGAGTGTTGCAATATGACGCGTAGATAGCCCATAATCAGAACCTATTTCTATAGCATTAACAATGTTATTGGCTGCAAATAATTTTGCCATATATTCAGAATTGACATAGAAACCAGTAGGATCGTATGGCACGGTGCTGGATAATGTACTGTAAGGGTAAGGCAACTGCAAAAAATCAATCTTAGAAACATCAACTAAATGCATTTGTTCCCCGTAATATTTATAATACGGATAATATTTTATATAATCTTCTTTGACAAAACGTTCCCGTCCACCCACCGTTGCCCAGGAAAAATAAGCATCCGGTCCACCATACATAAGATTAAACGCTTGTATTTCAAATACACTTACACTTGCAAGCAGTAATACCAAAACATACCCGTTGCTATTTTTCATTATAAAACCCTTCAATAACTTTTTAAATGACTGCGCCAATACTAACATATTCAATACATCATGCATAGCCCATAATCCCTCTAACAGAGAAAAATGAGCTTTTATCTAAAAAAAATTAGATCCTTTACGAATTAAGATGTTGCCTTAAAAAATCTTCTACTAATGAAATTGGAAACGTTGTTGCTGGAGTAAACTGATGACCATTAACAAGATCATGAAAAGTAGAATTATCGATATAGCTATATTGTAATTTAAAGATATCTGCTACATAAAAAAAGGTTGCGTCAACAGTCTTTTGTACAATTTCTATATAATGAGTACCTGGTCGGCAAAATATAATATTAGTGCTACCTGATCCAACAAAAGAAACAATTGTTTGAGCATTGTAGAATAACTGGATTTGCTGAACAATGGACATTTCTGTTAGCTCATAACGCTGAAATCCACGCGCTTCAAATAATGCAAAAATTTCATCTTCATTGGGCACGAATCTGCTGGCGTTTTTTCGCGAAATAAATATTTTATTAGAAAATGTAGTTGGTTCATGTATGGAATTAACACCAGACAATAGTTTATTACGTATGTATTTTAAAATAAAATCCATACTGTAATTAACATTTGCAGCAACCAACGCCTCTATCTGAGTTACGGGTGTAACCATAATAATACTGTCGGCTTGTATGCCTGCTTGATGTGTAAGCGGTATGATCTTGGATGAATCAATACCCCATATCTCTAATGTTTCTTTCATGAATTTTGTATAATAAGGAACACATAAATAATCATATTCTATATGATGAATCTCTAGCATTGCGAGTTGACCAAGTATATCAAAAATCCAATGCCCATAACAATCAGGGACATGGTGAGAAAGAATCGCCACACGACCTTGAACCTTTTTTACATTATTTGAAATATCTTCAATCTCAAATTCATCTCCATTAAACCAATTGAAATATTTGATTTGTGTTTCTTTGATAAAGCAGTTATTAAAAAAAACATAATTTAATCCACTATAATAATCATGAGAAAACAACGCTATACCATCTGGAATTTGTAAAATAAATACTGGCTTAAAATGACCTTGTGCAGGAAAATTATTGATAAATTCTGGATACAGAGGAAAAGGCGTCATGTTAAATGGATGTTTTTCGGTACACTGTATACAGTTAACGCTTGAATATTTCTCTATAAACATGGGTATAGATAACTGTTTAATAGATGTACTGTACATGGAAAAAACCAACATTAAATTTAAAGTGAAAACATATTGCAACCGTAATTTCATAAAGATTACTTTCATGTTTATAAAAAATGGAAATTCAATATAAAACTACAAATTTAAAGATTGAATAATGCCATCAAAATGATGCAATGAAGCAAATGTACCAGCTCCACCACATGGATCATTGGCATTAAAATCAACTGTTTTTATAGGAGTATAATCAAGTCCCAATGATTGCGATAAAAACATATACGAACAATCAGCCCGCTGTTGAAATATTTCAAATATCTTTGTTCCCGGCTTACAAAACAAGATATTGACAAGAGCAGCTCCATGAGCTCCAATCAAAATATCTGCATTGCTAAATAGCTCTACTTGTTCTAAAAAGGTTAAATCTGACATCTGATATCTTTTAAAGCCATATGGTTCAAACAAATTAAAAACATCATCCTCATTGTGCAGTGGACGCCACTTACTATCTTTGCGCGAAATAAAAACTCTTTTACTAAAGCGATCGTGATTTGAAAAAATTTGACTGACAAGTGGTAAAAACTTATTTTTATAATATTCTGCAAGCCAGACTGGACAACGTACAGAAAAAAGCTCCATAAGGCTCAATGAAGCACAATATGGCGTTGGTTTTAAATTAGAGGTAAATGATGAAACAATTAATTCATCTGCTTCTATGCAAGTAAACTCACCGATAGGTTCAATTATTTTGGAAGGATCAATACCCCAAGCGTGCAATATTTGATTCATGAATTTTGGACCACAATCATATGGAATATAAATCCAATCATAATCTATAGCCATACTATCAAGCATTGCAAGACGACCAAGAAGATCAGTAAGACAATGAGCATAATTCCAATATCCATTACAGGTAACTACAGCAACTCGCCCCGAAACTTTTCGAGCGTTCATAAACTTAGGGCTTTCTTCATTGAGTACATTTAAATACCATGAAAATTTTAGATAAGGCCATTCTAAATTTCGGATCATATATTTTTTGTCAATTAAAACGCGCCCATTGACTGAACATACTCGTCCGTTCGGAATAGTTAAAACCCACGACGTATCAAATGTTACATGATTTGGATGCTTTACTTGAAATTCTTCAATAGCAAACGGCAAGGGATCATAAAAAACCTCTTGAGCAGGCATAAATTCCGTATAAGTGATCTCATTTTTATATTTTTGTAAAATAGTTTCTACAGAAACAATATCAAACTGCGACACAATCGGAACATCATTAAAAATAGCAAGGGTCAATATTGAATTAATGATAAAAAATGAACCTGTTAATAATTTATATTTAAACATCTTAAATCCATATCCAATTAAAGTTTTTCTGTATGTTGATCTTTTTTAAGCATTTCGATTACTGGATAAATAGCATCGAGAGGAACATTTATGGTAGAATTCCAAGCTTGAATCCAAGGATACTGTTGCCAGTTGAGCGAATAAGAAAGATCAATATCTAACAATTTCACAGGATGATATTCCAAATTATTGACCAACGACAACCACCACACACATGTTTCTACCAATGCCTGAAATAGCTCTATAACAACTGTCCCTGACTTACAAAATAAAAGATTAGCAAAACCAGCGCCATGTTCACCTACAACTATTTCAGCATTTTGAAACAAGGAAATTTGTTCTTCTATCGTCATTTTACTCAACTCATAGCGTACAAAACCCAACGGTTCAAATAATTCAAAAATCTCATCCTCATTTAAAATACGCCGACAGAACCCATCTTTTCGCGAAACAAAAACTTTCTTTGAAAAAGATTTATGAGCTCTTTCTTTAGCAAAATTATTTATAATTTTCTGCTTAACGTAGTTCATTGTTTTTGGATGAATAAATATTCCCGTATGCCTAAACCCAGCATCTGTATTAAGATTAAAGGAAGGAATAATAAGTTCATCAGCTTGTACACAATAATAAACATCAACAGGAGAAATTATTTTATTTGGATCAACTCCCCATAAAGTTAAAAAACTTTTGATCATAGGGATATCGTATGGAATATACAGCCAGTCATACTCTACGTTATGCATTTCAAGCAAAGCAAGTCTGCCAAGCGTTTCATTAATAAAATGAAAATAATTTACATGACTAAGTTGCGTAATGACCGCAACACGACCAGATACTTTTATAACTTGATCACTCGGTATAGGCACAACTTCATTTAAAAAATCAAATCTATCAAACCAAACAAATTCTCTGATAAATATATTACCATCAATGACTGTATGTCCTCTACTACCTTGAACTTTTCCCTCTGGAATTGTCAGGATAAAAAGTTCATCAAAAATAACTTTGTGTGGCATCTGTGGTAATATTTCAAATTCAGGTGCTTCATAGGGCATTTTTTCGGTACATTTCAAATATTTAATTTTTGGATTTTCTAATAATATTTGTTCTAGTGGAACAATATTAAACCAAAATTGTCCCGACAAAACGTATGTTATAGATAATAAAGCTATATATATTATTTTTTTCATCGAACACACTTCGTTATACTTGAAAATTTAGAAAAAAGATTAATCATATCATTTCTTAAAATATCCAAACACTGTCATCAGCTTCTAAAAAGTCTTTATATTGATACCGACCTTCGTCCCTTAAGAACCAAAAATTACATGCTCCATAAATAGTTAACTGATATTTTTGAGCAAATTGAACAACCCCTGCGCGTACAGTTTTAAGCAGCCAATCATCTCCACAAATAACTCCATGAGCGCTCAACAATGGGAAGTAAAGCTCTAAGTCTCTAAAAACTCCTTCTGTCGAATGATCACCATCTACATAAATTAAATCTACTTTTAATCGAAATAACTTAAAAAATTCCAACGCTTCTTGTGAAGTGTTTTTAATTGGAAAAATTTTATCAGTCAGCCCAGTTCTTATTACATTACTTAAAAAGGGAGTATATCTTTGATTATTGTACCAAGGCTCATTTGTAAAATCCCAAGTATCTATCGCATACAATCTACCATCATTTGGAAGCTGAGATGCGATATGATGAGTAGATAGACCCAAATCGGATCCTATTTCAATAACGTTAACAATGTGATTCAATGCAAATAATTTTGCAATATATTCAGAGTTACAATAAAAACCAAGAGATAAATCATACGGCATTAATTTTGATAATGTATTATATGGGTACGGTAACATTGAAAAATCAATAGAAGACGTATCAACAAAGGGTATATTTTCAACATACTTTTTATAATATGGAAAATATTTTATATAATCTTCTTTAATAAAACGGTCCTTTTGCCATCCCCATACTTCAAATGAGGCATAAGGATCATTTCCAACATATTCATTATTAAAACCTTGCATTTCTAATATTTGAAATCCAATAACTGCTAACATAAAAATCTGCAAATTCTGTTTTTTCACGCACATTCCTTTATCATTTTGAAATTACAGGACTTTCATTCATTTTTAAAACTTCTTCAAGTTATAAGTTGAATGTTTTTTATATATTAAAATTTTTAACCATCTCAACTACTGGATAAATGTTATCTAAAGATATATTGGGCTGACACGAACCGGCTATATCATACATCCAAGGACAAGTTCTCCAATTAACTACCCATGAAGTATCAACGTCTAACGTCTTTATAGGAAAATATCGTAATCCAAAAGTCTCAGATATCCACCAATTACTATTGTCAACAAGTGCTTGAAAAAGCTCTATAACTACAGTGTCGGCATGACAAAAAAGAGTGTTTGTTAACCCTGAACCCATTTCTGCTATAACAACTTTGGCATTTTGAAATAATAAAATTTGCTGATCAACAGGCATCCCCGTAAGAATATAACGCACAAAACCTAACGGCTTAAATAATGCAAAAATTTCATCTTCATTTAATATTTTTCTTAAATTTACATCTTGCCTTGAAATAAATATTTTTTCCGAGAAATTTTGACTATCAACTTGTTTTATACGAACAGCTTCTGTTAATTTATTTTTAACATAATTCATTGTATAAGGATGAACCGTAAGTCCCATATGATTAAATCGTATATCTTTATTAATAACAAGAGATGGAACAATAAGCTCATCAGCTTGAATACAAAAATTATCCCCTGTCGGTGAAATAATTTTTTTTGGATCAACTCCCCATAATTCTAAAAATTCTTTTACAAATAATGATTCATAAGGAACATATAACCAATCATACTCGATTTTATTCATTTCAAGTAAAGCAAGCCTACCTAATGCTTCATGTAAAAAATGTGAATTATATGTATAATACCTATGCGCAATAACCGCAACTTTCCCAGATACTTTTACAACTTGAGCATCAGAGATATTCTGAACATTATATAAAAATTCGGGTCTATCTCCCCAAAAAAATTCATGTATGAATTTATTACCAATCAAAGTATATCCATCTTTTGCTTGAACCTTTCCATTAGGAATTGAAAGAACAAAAAGCTCATCAAAAACCACTTTATTAGGAATTAATGGCTCAATTTCAAAAGGGGCTACCTCGTACGGAATTTTTTCGGTACATTTCAAATATTTAATTGTTGGATTTTCTAATAATATTTGTTCTAGCGGAACAATATTAAACCAAAATTGTCCCGACAAAACGTATGTTATAGATAATGTAGCTATGCATATTATTTTTTTCATGAAACTCTTTTTAAAGTAAAAATTAAAAACTATTTAACCTATAAATTTAATGTCTTAATAGCATTTTGAATAATATCCAAAGGTGCAATTGTTGGACGACAACTCGCTCGATCATTTATTCGAAAGTCCACAGTTTTTACCGGCATATAATCAAGTCCCAATGATTGTGCTAAAAATGTAAAGCAGGTGTCTGATCGCTCTTGAAAAATTTCAACGACTTTTGTACCAGACGAACAGAAAAGAATGTTGCAAATACCAGTACCATGAGCACCAACTATAATCTCTGCATTGCTAAATAGTTCAATTTGCTCTAAAAATGTTAACTCGCTTAAAAGATATTTTTTAAACCCGTACGGCTCAAATTGTTGAAAAACCTCATCTTCATTGAGCAAAACACGCCAATAACTATCTTTGCGTGAAATAAAAACTTTTTTGCTAAACCGATCTGGATTTTTGGTTGGCCGGTCTACCAGTGGTAAAAACTTGCTGCGATAGTGATCTGTCAGCCAAGTAGGCCAATATTGAGCACATAAATCTACAAGATTAGTATATGTAATACCCGGCGTTGGTTTTAAATGCGCAGTCTGTGATGGTACAATCAATTCATCTGCCTCAATAGAATGAAAATCACCTTCAGGCTGAATAATTTTTAAAGGGTCAATACCCCATGCTTCCAGTATTTGTTTAATATGCGGCTTATTGTACGGTATGTACAGCCAATCATACTCAACGCCCATCAGATCAAGAATGGCAATTCGTCCGAGAACATCAACCAAAAAATGTGAATAATTTTCAGCACCAAGTCTTGTAATAACTGCAACGCGACCTGAAACTTTTCGTACATTGGCAAACGCAGCTTTATCTTCATTTAAAGTATATAGTTGGTGAACCAGCCATCCACAATGACAAAACAACTCTCGAAGTATATACTTGTTATCAATCAAAACATATCCAGCCCGAGAACATGCTCGTCCATGAGGAATGGTGAGCACCCAAGTCTTATCCAAAGTAACATGAGATGGCTGATACAACTGAAATTCTTTTGCCGCAAAAGGCAATGGCTCAAAACAAACCTCTTGAGGAGGCATAAATTCTTGATATCGAATATGGCTTTTGTTTAGATCTAAAACAGTTTCAAGCGAAACAATATCAATGTCATGAACCAACGGAACATCATAAAAATATCGCGGATCAGATAAAGTAAAATTAACAAGTGATTGTACTGCCAGACCAAAAATTATTGATGCATTAATATTAAATTTTAACATTGTATTCTCTTTTCTTACAATTCTAAATAATGCTTGCTGATAAAATCTTTAAAAATCTCAAGCGATATCGCACGTCCTTCATTCCACACTTTTCCATACACTAAATCATCATACGTCGTTGAATTAATGCAGTTATAATTCACGCCCATTGTTTGACAAATAAAACAGTATGACGCTTCAACAAATTCATGCATAATTTCAAGATAATAAACATCTGGATGAGAAAAAATAATATTTGCACATCCAGAACCCATAAATGAAATAACTTTTTTTGCATTTACAAATAAGGCTATTTTTTGAATGGGTGTAAAATTTACTAATTCGTAGCGACGATATCCCAGTGGTTCAAACAATGCAAAAATTTCATCTTCGTTGGATGCAAACCGTCGAGCATCTTTGCGCGATATAAAAATCTTTTCAGGTAAATCCATGATTACTTCACGTTTTCTGAAACCTTCAAGCATTTTTTCACGAACATATTTAATTAAAAAATCTGGGTGATAGTTGACATTAAATACCATGACATCGTTTTGGGTCACTGATGTTGGTAAAATAATAGTATCAGCCTGAATTGCCTTGTCTAAATATACGGGAATAATTTTAGATCGATCTATACCCCAAATATCAAGTACTTCCTGAATCCACTCTGCACCATAGGGTATCCAAAGATAATCGTACTGGATATTTTGAATTTCAAGCAGTGCCAGTACCGTCAGCATCTCTAAAATAAAAAGGCCATAGTTATACGGATACAAATGAGTCACCAATGCAACCCGTCCATTAACCTTTGGTACATGGCCTAAATCAGCTCTTTCAATATGTGAATTCCCCTGAAATGGTTCCAGGGTCTTAATCTGTGTTTCTTTGACAAATATGTCATTGACGAAAATATGGCCACCATAATCAATGTGTGCTACGCCGTTTGGTACTTCTATGATCGATATGTCGCGATGATAGCCCTTGTTGGGAAAATGCGAATCTTTATGCTCTTGATACAATGGAAATGGAGCATAGTCAAATGCATAATTTTGAGTACATTTAATCCACTTCGTTTGCGGATACTCTTGAACAAATTCAGCAATAGTTTTGGGATAAATACGGCGTGCATCGACAGAGCTGGCAATGCTCAATAATGCACTAAAAATTAAAAAAAGATTGATCATCTTGATCCTTTAAAATATCCACGTTGCATCATTTGCATCAAGAACTGATTTAATTTGATAGCTACCTTCATCTTTCAAGAACCAGAAATTACAGCCCGCGCATATCGTGAGTTGATGTTTTTGAGCAAATTGAACAACCGCTGTACGTACCGTTGTCAACAACCAATCATCACCACAAATAACACCATGAGCGCTCAACAAAGGGGAATAAAATTCTAGATCGCGCAAGACACCTTCTGTTTCATGGTCACCATCGACGTAAATCAAATCATATTTTAAACGTAATTGTCGAAACATCACGATCGCATCTTGTGAAGCTTGTTTGATTGGTATAATTTTGTCGGTTAAACCAGCACGAATAATATTGCTTAAAAACTGTTCGTACTGCCCTGGCCAGTATGCCCAACTATCAACAGCGTACAAAATGCCATGCTTTGGCAACAATGAAGCTATGTGACGCGTTGAAAGGCCATAAAAAGAACCAATTTCAAGCGCATTTACGATCGTATTATGTTTAAATAATTTAGTAATAAACTCGCTGTTAAAATACATACCAAAATTGTAAAAGTGCACAACTTCTTGTAAATCACAGTATGGATGTGGCAAAGAACTCATGTCCAAGCCTTCAACCTTTACAAAATGAACAGTCTCTTCATATTTTTTATAATATGGAAAATATTTAATATAATCTTCTTTTTCAAAGCGCTCTTTGCCCCAACTTAATTCATACGAAACCACTGCATCATTACCATCATAGCCAATATTAAAACTATGATTCAATTGCGCGCACCACAGTCCCACAGTCACGATAAAAAGAGACAATTTATTTTTATGCATGTACATCCTTTAGTTTTAATAAATTCAAAAATCACTATAAATTTTGATCGGTTATGAACTTTTCTATAACTTCAAGCGACACGATTGTATCGTATTGCCCATCATTTGCATCAATAAAATCCTGTGTTTTAATGCAGGTATAGGACAGCCCAAGCGTTTGACACAGAAAATAGATCGTACAATCCCTGCGCGCTTGAAATATCTCGATAACGCGTACATCATCTTTGCAAAATAAAAGGTTTGCCATACCAGACCCAAGAGCTCCCACAACAATATCTGCACTATTAAATAATTGCATTTGCTGCTGCAGGCTCAAAGAACTCAAAACATATTTTTCAAATCCTTGTGCTTCAAACAATGCAAAAACATCATCTTCATTGAGCATTTTGCGCGCACCAGCATCTTTGCGTGATATAAAAATTTTCTTATTTTGCCCAAAAGGATTGCTCGCAAAATCTACTGAATGCATCAATTTATCTTTGATATATTTTATCAGATATTGAGGCATGTAATGCACTAACCGAGGCGAACCATTGGCGTGCACTGATGCAACTAAAGATGGAACTATAAGCTCATCTGCTTGTAAAATTTGGTCATGTGGCGCTTCAATAATTTTTGCTGAATCAACACCCCACAACTCAAGTGACTGCTTGATGTAAGGTACACCTGCAGGAATATACAAATAATCATACTCAACCCCATGCAGCTCAAGCAATGCTAAACGACCCAAAGCCTCAGCCAACCAATGATAATAAAAAAAGTATCCCCATTGCGCGATTACAGCAACTTTTCCCTGCACCTTAACTATTGGATTTCTTTGAGCAGACTCAAGTACCCATGCATGCAAATAACAATTTTGCCAGATCAACTCATAAATTGACCGGTCATCCACCAAAACATATCCCTCAGATCCAAGTACCTGACCATTGGGAATGTTTAAAATAAATGTTCTATGAAAAAATCCTTGATACGGATGCAAAAAATGATCTTCAACTACCGGCAACTTTTGATACTCAAAAGGTATGGCATCATGACAATGAAGATAACTAATTTCTGGATGTGCACTGCATGCATCACCAACGGAAATCAAGTTACAATGCCAAGCATTTATACTGGTAAAAAATGCATGTAGGATAACCAACCATACGCATATAACAATGTTTTTATTTTTGTTCATAAACTACTCTGCCTGTTCATTTTTCAATTTAAATACCGCTTTAATCTAGAAATTACTCGATCTAAAACAACATGTGACAGCGCTCCTGCAAAGAAAAACCAACAATTGTTGATCATAATTCTTTCATAAAGACCGCACCAAGATTTAACTGCAAGCGTTGCCAAAAATGAAATACTCAGCAAAAACCAAATATGATGAAAAATACCACGATGTTTTACCAAAATCGGAATAATTCCCAGCAAACTCATTACCGCAAACAAACAATATTGCTGCTTGTACAAAAGCATGATCAAAACACCCAAAAGCAAACTGTAAAAAACTTTTTGGCCCTTACTTTTTACATCAATATCGGGAAATAAAGCACCCAGCAAACAAAACAACAACCCAAACAAAATGGTCATCAAGGATGGTTCACTTTGTTTCATCATTTGTAAAATAATAAGGTAGGTTACAAGGCCACCGACCAGATGTACGCGATAACTTGGCATATCAAACCTCTAACCATATAAAGGATAATGAGATTGAAGATTGCCAACAGCTAGGTCACTTAAAACCCACTCAATAGCATCGAGTTGCATGGTCGTATCACCAAAACAATTTTGATAATCCCACACAAAATCAGTTGTTTGCACGCCGGTATATGCAAGTTGCATGTGTTGCGCAACGATCCACATCGTGCAGTCACCCAGTGCCTGAAATAGTTCAATAATTTTTGTTCCTGGCTTGCAATATAAGCTATTTGCCGTAATACCCGTACCTGCAGGTCCAGCAATCATTTCAGCTTGATGAAACAATCGAATCTGATCAGCAATGGACAAATGACTCAACTGATATCGCACAAAACCATGTTTTTCAAAAAGTTCAAAAACTTCATCTTCGTTAGTAACATGACGACCAGGAGCATCATGACGAGAAACAAATATACGTTTACTTAAATCACAAGTCACAGGACGCTGCAAAGCCTCTTGCAACAATTTTTGACTCACCCAATCAAAAAGATGATGAGATGGGTAACAGCTGTAAGGGACAAATCCATAATGTAAATTTGAAACAAGCGATGGCAAAATCAATTCGTCAGCGCAAATAGCATAATTTTGACCGACTGGTTCAATAATTTTTGAGGTATCAATGCCCCACAAATCAAAAGTTTCTTTCATGAATTTATCATAAAATGGCACGTACAACCAATCGTACTCAATGCCTTGTTGCTCCACCATAGCAAGCCGACATAAAATCTCTGATAACCAATGCCAATATTGAAAAAAGCCTAATTGTCCCAGGACCACGACACGACCGGGAAGTTTGCTTATATTTTCCGGTGCAACTTGATCAATCATGCAATGATGATGATATAAATGTTTCCAGTTCATTTCATTGATAAAATAAACATCATCAATAATCACCCAGCCATAATGCGACTGTGCTCGACCATTGGGGATTTTTAAAATAAAAGTTTCAGCAAATGAACCATGATAAAGTTGTAAATGTTCATGAGCCATAAAGGGAAAAGGTTGATAATTAAAGGGTATGGCATCATCACATTTGATATAGGTGATAGTATTATTTTGGGCCACAAGATCGGCAACTGAAATTTCTTGTACCGCAATAGCATCGGAAAATATTTGAGAAAAATTACCAAAAACTATGGTAATAATGCACAGTCGATACACAGCTGCCAACATCTTCATCTTGTTAAGCCTATCATTGTTGGATTTAATTACATTAAATCTATTTGTATGTTTTTATTGAAACACCGTAACTACTTCTAACATAAACAAACAAAAAATAATAGAGCAATCTTAGCGCTGGTACGTCAATTTCATTAAAGTTGTACCTGGATAATAAAACTGCAAAACTTCGGCACAATTCCAATTTTCTTGCTTAACCAAGTAGCAAGCGCCCCACTGGCATAAGCCACGATGATGACCAAAGCCTTTACCTTCAACAACAAACCGTCGATGCGCCTTGGTGATATCAAAGCAATAACTTTTTAATTCAGGAAATAAAGCCTTCATCTTTTTTTCAGTAATAATCATTTTACGAGGACCTGCAACAATCATTATTTTTTTAACCAAACCAGCTTTATCTTTTTTATACACATGCATTTCATTTATTTTTTCAAGTTTAGAAAACTCCTTGCGCAATCGCTTTAAAACTTCTTCTGCGGTGAAATCAACCGACCAATTATATATTTTATATGTTTTACAAAATGTACAAGGATAACTGCGAGCTAAATATGAAATACGTTTATAACCAGGATCATCAATATTTCCTGGTACAATTCCACCACAACAAGCATCATACATCGTAAGCGCCGGCTTACCTTCATAGGCAACAAACAAATCTTTGGTTTCATCAATCGCTTGTTTAAGCTTTGGGCTATCATGATAGCCCTTGTAGGTTTGATGCTTAATGCCATTTTCAATATGATAAGGTCGATCTAATTTTTGTGCCTGAAGCACCTGCCAAATTAAATAGGTTCGACAAGCAATGGCAAGAACTTTGTTCATCTCCATTGGCCATCCTGGCCAACCTTCATGTCGCACCACCGACAACAAATAATCATCAATATCTAAACTATTGATAATATAAACCTGTTTTTTATCTTGAAAAATAACAAATGAACCTAAATATTTATTATCATCATACTCAATAAAACCGGTCGGTTCCTGAATAATTTCTTGCAATAATTTTCGCGGCAGGGTCATAACAAAATCAACAAGCAACTTGCTCATCATCACAAACAGTTCTTGATTAAAAAATTCATACCGCTTCTTGGTATCTTTCTGGATTATTTTGCGGTAATCAGTCGTCAAATGTTTCTGAGCTAAATGCTCAATAAATATTTTTTGTGGTTTATCCTCGAGAAAAGATTGCACGTAATCCTGAAACGTTGCTTCAGATATGCCCGATTCTTCTGCGATACCATGTAAGGCATCTTGCAAAAACAACATACATACATTTTGTCCATAAACACTGACCAGATCACACTGTTCAGGTAAAAATGGAACATCTGATGCAACCATAGCATCAAATAATGGGTGCAACGGACCGGTCATGTTATACAGCTGCTGACGGCATGTTTCCAACCAACAAGAAATTTTTGATTTTAATTGAGCTTGATGCGTATGAGACAACATGCAGGAAACATAGATCAACTTTTCTTGTAAAGGCTTACCATTTAAAAGTAACTTTCCATGCTGACTACTCAAAATTAAACTGCGTCCTTTATATTGATATCCTGTCGACAATTTTGGATGCGCCGACAAAACAAACCCAAAATCAGATTGAAGTTCGATCGGACTTTGTCCGCAATCAGCAATCTGTGCTTTTTGAAGCAATACTTTAACGTCAAATGCGCTTACAGGTCGCGCAATAACAAAAATTCCTAAAAAAAACGAACAAACTAAAGGCCCATACTTCGATACTTTTTGCTTCGCAAAAAACTCAGTACGAGCGACATTTTTACCAAAATTTTGCATAAGTCCTCACAAGGCCATGATGTTGCAATTAAAGAACTTCATAATGCTGCATCAAATCTACAAACTTTTTTGGTAAAGGAATCGATTTATCAATGCCACGATTTGCCATGAGATCAGCTCGGACATTGTGTTCACGATAAATATGACAATATTTCACATGGTATGGCTGCAATAGTTCATAGGCAACAAACTGCATTTTTTTAAGAAAAGGATCACGAACTTTATACACCCCTGTCATCTGTCGTACTAAAAGTTGTGAATCAGAATATACAAGAATTTTTTCATGATGCTTGGCATATTCTTTGACAAAATAACTTGCAACAAGCAACCCCAAATATTCCGCTTGATTATTGGTCCGAGTTCCGATAAAAAAACCTTGCTCAAACACAATTGTTTTTCCACGCATCAAACAAATTCCGCTGCCCGACGGACCAGGATTATTACGAGCTGCACCATCGATATACACTTTTAATATCGCCGGCTCTTCAGATTGACATTCTATAGGATTTACCAATTCTGGCTGATTTACCAGTTCTGAGTCTTGAAATAAAAAGGTCAACTGCTTCTTCTGATCACTCACTGCTCAGCACCTATGCTACGACTGTTTCATACAAGAATCGATAACAATCTTTGCATTGAAGAATAGCGCTTCTTTTTATCAACTGTAAGTCGCGAGGAGTTACGGCATAAAAGCAAACACTACAAGAATCCTGCAACAACGGAACAACTGGATCAGCTACGCGACCACGCATGAGTTCATACATGTCCATCCAATCAGCAGGAATACCTACTGTTTTTTCACTGCGCTGTGCATCGATTGCTTTTAATTCTTGCTGCAATGATTCTATCTGCCCCATCTCTGACTCAAATGTTGCTTTCAAACTGGTAAGATTTTCTTGTGATTGTGCTGCAGCAACTGCATATTCTTTTTCCAATGTTTGCATTCTATTCATTTGCTGCGTTAATTTTTGCTCTTGAACCGTACGATTAAAACGCAGACTTTCGAGCTCCTTGGTTGCCGCTTCATATTCTTTAGGAGACGATACAGCATCTAAATTTTTGCTCATATGTTGTTCTTGTTGCTGAATTTCATGCAACATTAATTCTTGAGCATGAATTACTTTTTGCTGATCATTTTTTTTAATGGCAACTTGATCTAAACGTTGTTGTTCAACAAGCTGTTGTTGATTATTTTTATCAAGATCAAGCTGAAGACTGGATATCTTTTTTTGAATTTCGATAAGACGCTGATCGAAGGTTACCAAATCAATAAAAGATTTTAAGGTTTGATGACTCATTTTTTTCCTTCGTTCAAGCAAGCATATGCAATATTTTGATTTAATCATTATTAATTAAATCTATTTGTTTGGTGGGCCCACCTGGGATTGAACCAGGGACCTTTCGGTTATGAGCCGACTGCTCTAACCCCTGAGCTATGGGCCCACAATGACACGAATGCTTTTGAATTTAATTTTTATTAAATTTACTTGGCACAAGTACAGTATCAAGAGTAATTCATTTTTTTTAAATTGTGAAGACAGAATGATCGATCATCCATATTTTATTAAAAAAATAGGATACATAGGCTGCTACATTCCTAAAATTTTAATTTCATCACCTATACAAATTTACATTTAAACTGAAATATTTTCATTTCTTCTTCTCGTCGTCCCGGACTCGATCCGGGATCCAGTTATGCATAAAAATCCTTATTTTAAAGGGAAAACAAAGGGGAAATGTTAAAAATTTTATTACTAGATCCCGGCTCGGGGGCCGGGACAACGAGGCGGGGATGTTGTATCTTTTCAATTGATTGAATCGCTTTAAATAAGGGCTACTTAGCTCCTCAGTCCATCCCAAGATTGAACTATTTTTAAAACAGAAACTGCTTGTTGATCATCACAAGTTCCCGGCAGTTCAAGAATAATCGGAATACTCGCAAGCAAATCAAAATTCATACATTCTTGCAAAACAGTTGCACCAAGCACACCTTGGCCAGGAATTCCATGTTTATCAATCTGAGAAGCACAACCATGCTGCGTATCATTCAAATGAAGCAGCGCAATCGATTGATCCGTAAAAATGGTTTGCAATAATGTAAAGAAATTTTTTAATTCGTAAGGATTGCTCATATTATACCCATAGACAAATGCATGAGCTGTATCAATGCAATAACGAACACGATGTTTTTGTTCAATTAAATTTTCAAGTAATGCAAAATCAGTAAGATCGCCACCAAAATTACGTCCTGCGTGTGGTCCATTTTCAAGCAACACATCAATAGTTTCAACCCGATGGAATAGTTCATTAATTCCCTCAGCCACGTACTGCGCCTGCTCCTGCTTGCTTAAGCCCGCCTTGGTTGCACCAACATGTACCACAATGCCATCACTTTCTAGATTAAGAGCAATATCGGTTTCTTTGCTCAGTGACAAAAACTCTTTACTTTTAACATTGGTTAAACTCGACCAATAAGCAGCATGAACAAAATATTTAAAACCAAGATCTCTTTTTTGGGTTATAAATTTTTTGGTCACCGATGAAGAACAAGAAACATACTTTCCACGCTCATCAAGTAAAAAACTTTGCGCAACCTGTAATTGTTGTTGCTGCACAGCAGTCACAACATCAAGTAGCCCATTTTGCAAACGCACATGAAGACCGATTGCTCTTGTATCCTTAAAATCCATATGTTTTTGCATAGTGCACCATTGCGTAGTATACTTTCGTTAGTCAGGCGTAGCCAAAGGCGTAGACTGATTTAATTAAAAAATCTGTTTTAGCGTACCACATTTAGATACCAAAAACCATGGCTCTTTTACGATATATCTGATTTATATGATCCCCCATATTTTACACATTAAAAATTTTTTAAGCTATGGTCCTGAAACACAAATTATCGACTTTCGACCTTATAATTTGATTTCACTTTCAGGAAAAAATGGTCATGGTAAATCAGCATTACTTGATGCTATTACCTGGGCTATTTGGGGCCAAGCTCGTAAATCATCTGGTCAAAGTAAACCTGATGCAGGGCTTATGCATTTAGGCCAAAAACATATGATGGTGATTCTTGAATTTGAAGTAAATGGAAACATTTATCGCGTTCGACGAGAGTACCTTCAAGCACAATCTAAACCATTTGCAACACTTGATTTTGGGATCCAAAACGAAGATGGAAAAATTGTTGCATTAACTGATAAAACCATTAAAGATACCCAAGAAAAAATAGAGCGCACCATTGGTATCACCTACGACTCCTTTGCAAATTCAACTTTTTTACGCCAAGGACAATCCAATGAATTCTCTAAAAAATCACCCAAAGAACGCAAAGAAATTTTAGCCCAAATCTTACAGCTTCAACGATTTGAACAACAAAAAAAAATAGCTTTAGCACATGCACGTAAACTCCAAATCGAATATCAAGCTAAAATACACATCCAACAACGAATTGCAGAGGAGCTCGCGCAAATGGCAACGGTAGCTGAGCAATACGCACAGGTGCAAGAACAACTACAAATTATTAATACTCAGCTTGCAACACTACTTGACCAAATCAAAGCTCTTCACCAAGAACAACAACAAGCGACTGCGCAATTAAATGAAGCTGCATTTTTACAAAAACAACATCAAGAGTTGCTAGCTAAGAAGTCAGCCCTTACCAAAGAAATCAACGAGCACCAAGCACGCTTACAACAATCAAGTCCCGAAATATCCCCAAAAACATCCAAAAAAGCGTTACTTGCTCGCGAACAAAAAGCTATCGATACATTACAGCTTCTTGAAAAAAATCTATCCGAAAAAAATCAACTTAAAGAGTTATATTTAACAACTAAAGAACAAATACATCAATTAACACAAAAAATTCACCACCAACACGAACAACAGCGTCAGACAGCAACAATGCTTTTGACGCAACAAGAAGAAACCCTTAAACAACTGCGTAAACAAAAAAATCAAGAACAAACAACCGTTGCAAACCTTGAACAACAAATCAAAATATCACAGACCCAAGCAGATCAATTTTTAACAGCGGTAGCTGCATGCGACCTCATAAAAATAACGTATGAACAACATAAAAACACCTATGAACAGCAACGACAAGAATATCAACAGATCTGCGCTCAAGGTACCTACGTCAAACAATACGCTCAAAAAATAGAGCAAGATCAAACAGCGCTGACCGCATCAACCGATCAATCCTGTTTACTGTGCACGCAACCACTCAGCCAAGATCAACTAACACTGGTATTGAAAAAACTTGATAATCAACACACACAACTTCAAGAACAACTTACGGTCCTGAAAAGTTCAGCACAGGATCTCAAAGTGGGTATTGCGCACAATCTTACCTTGGTCAATCAATACCAACAACAGTTCCAGCAAGGCCTGCAAGCTCAAGCGAAATATGATCAACACCAACAATCACACCAAAGGCTTGAAGCTCAGTTCGCAGTGCAACAACAGCAATTAACGATGCTGCAGCAAGAAGAAACTACCCTTATTGCAAACATACAAGTTACACAGCAGAGCATCCAAAAGATACTGACCGCCTACCAAGAACAACTTAAAGATCCAGACATACAAACACGAACAAAATTGCTGCAGGAAATAGAATCCAAGGCCGCATTGCTAACAGGAAGCTCAGAAGGCTATCGTTTGGCTCAGCGCGAACTAGGCGAAACCAGGCAGCTTCTGGCGCAGTTCAAGACGCAGGATCATCATATTGAAGAGCAGGCACGGATAAACCAATTATCTCTGCAAGCAAACGACATACAACATCAAATTATCAATCTTGCGCAAAAATTGAACAGCTACAGCCACCTTTCGCAGCGGCTCGATGTTCTCAAACAACAAGAACAAACACAAGCCTCAGTCGAAAAACAGCTCAAAGATCAGGAGCACCAAGCTCTGATTCTGAAAGGATCTCTGGAACATAAACAAAAAAAACAACAAGAACTCGATCGAGAACTGGCCACCATTGCAGTTCAGGCAAAATCGGTTCATCAGGAAATGCTTGATTATCAAGAAATAGCCAAAGCACTGGGAAAAGATGGTATCCAGGCACTTTTAATCGAACAAGCCATACCTGAAATCGAACATGAAACCAATCAAATACTAGCACGCCTTACCAGCAACCAGACTCAGATTTTTATTGAATCGCTGCGAGACCTTAAAAAAGGTGGCAGCAAAGAAACACTTGATATCAAAATAGCCGATCCTTTTGGACTACGAGATTATGAAATGTTTTCAGGCGGTGAAGCCTTTCGTATCGATTTTGCATTACGTATCGGCATCTCAAAGCTTCTTGCGCGCAGAGCAGGAACAACTCTACAGACAATATTTATCGATGAAGGCTTTGGCTCTCAAGACGATGAAGGCCTTGGCCTCATCATGGACAATATCCATAAAATTCAAGAAGATTTTGCAAAAATCATCGTTGTTTCTCACCTGCAAGAACTCAAAGAACAATTCCCGGTTCAGTTTATTGTGGAAAAAAAACGATCAGGAAGTTCAATTTCAATTGTACACCAAGGATAAAAACAAAAAACCCGACTCTGTAAGTCGGGTTTTTTAAAAAAATTGTACTAAGTCCTGGCCATTAAACCCTGGCCATAAACCCTAGCCATAAACTAAGAATCATCAAAAATTATAAAGTTTCTTGAAGAAGTTTTATCAATTGCTTTTTGTCAGCCAGACCGATCTCAAATTTATACAACATCACAGCAATCATAATTTGACGACGTTTTGCCGAATTCAATTCTTCAATCAAAGGCATTACTTTGTAAACTTGCTGACTGGTCAAAACTGGTTTTTGTTGTGCTTTGACGTTCACTTCTGCTACCTCAACAATGCGCTTACACAATTGTTGCACCACTGAAACATCTGTTTCAGCAATAATAGAAGCTACCAGTTTTTGAGGAGTCATCATGCGATTTTGCAAGTAATTATAAAGTTTATAAGCAACTAAACTTGCCGCTACAACACCACCACTGATATACAACCAAGACATTGTAGAATTGTCTGCATCTACTGCGACCGCGTCAGAAGGTAAAGTAGGCGAAACTACCAGTTTCTTCTCACCTGCAACAGCACCACTATCAACAGCTTCAACCTTACCAACTTCTGAGCTAACTGTACCAATCGTATTCAACGTTTCTAAATCCTTGCTATCAACCAAGCAGTCCTGAGGATTCACACTTGATGGAACTATGGGCACAGCAGCATTTATTGTTTGTAAAGCTGCATCTTGAACTGGCCTGCTAGGTTGTTCCACCTGAGCTAACACCTGAGCCTCGTTTACAACGGGCAGAATTGGTGCTACATCCGCAGATTTTTCAATCCCAGACACTAAGCCAGATACTACATTTGTTGTTGGTACATCTGTATCTGACAAATCAAAAACAATAGAATTGCCTTCGCTACCTTCATAGTGCATTTCATAATACTCATCAATCTCATCAATTGCCTTCGCGCTCGATAAAGCTTCTGGCATATCTGAAGGCACTTGTAGTTCATCTGCAGACAGTTCTGACCTTGTTGGCAAACTATCCAGTACGTTGGCAGCAATTATATCTACAAATTTATTTTCACTTTCACCTTGCTGTGCAACTGGCGCGTTTGTTGAAACTGTTGGCACCACAATATCACTTTTTGGTGTAGCAGAGTTATCAATAACAGTTGCTTGCGCAGCTTGCTCTACCAGAGCAAGCGTACTTACTGGTTGTGCTGATTCTTGCACCTTAGGCGCTTGAACCACCAACATACTGGATACCTTTTCGCCAGCATCCACCATTTTTTGCCCCAACTTTGCCCCCCACTGCTTATACAAAGGAACTTGTACGAGCTTAGGATTTCCATTGTTATTATCAGACGAATCTGCAACAACTACTTGGGCAGACGTAAAAAACAATGCCATCAAGACGCTCATACGCAAAATTGACTTATTTGTTGACCATGCTTTATGCATATCGAACTCTTTATCATTTAAAATTAGAAAAAACCTACAATTATTGTCTATAAAGGTCTAAAAGTGCTACCAACTCTGGTGTCAAATCAACACGGGCTGCAATGTATTCAATAATTTGCGCTTGTTGAGCTGAACCATCCCATGATTCCAACAACGTTGATAAATCATCAATAATTGAATTTGGGTTAAATTGAGCCTTAGCTACCAATTTATTAACAGCGCGGTGCCATGACATTGTTGTATACCAATAACCAATCGCACTAACCGTTACCACTGCTGCAGCAACGCCACCAATCACGTATGTTGTATTCCATGAAGTAGACTTAATTTCATTAGATTCATCAGCTACAACAGCTGATGCTACTGGTGCATTTGGCTCAGTAGTCGTTGACTGATCTTTTTTAACAATAGACGTCGTTGAAGCTACAGCCTTTGGCTTTTCATGAGTTAGTTTTTCATGAGATTCAGGTAACTTTGAAGGTTCGGTTGAATCATTGGTTGTTGAAATAACAAATTCTTTATTTTCAACTGGCATAGATGAACTAGCTTGCACATCAGAATCAACAGCCGTTTCTGTTAATTTTACATTACTTAATTTTTTACCATGTTTAATCAGTGCCTCACCAATCTTTACTTGCGAACTTATCAGTCCATCTTTAGCTCTTTCCCAACGGCTACGTTTTACGGTCGCTGGTGCTTGTTCTTCTGCTACAATCGAAATGACATTCAACATTAATCCCATGGTCAAAAACAACATGTGACGAGAAGAGAATAAACTCACTTTAAATTTATTTTTTAACACAACAATACCTTTTCAGTTTTTTATAAACATTCATTATCTAGAGCATACATAAGTATTATAAATATAATTAAAAAAGAGCAAGTTCACAAATAGGATTTTCCCTTTGAAAAAAAACTCTCGCAGTGAACCTGCGAGAGTTTTTTATTTATTTATTATTCAATGAGTGAAATTACCGTTGCAAATTAAATGCAGCTGCAATTTCAGGAGTGATTTCAACTTGTGACAACACAAAATGAAGAACCTCAACGCGTACATCATCATTTGAACATTGAGCCAATATTCCTGGCAATTCATTCAATACTGCATTTGGATTTGCTTGCGCTTTGCCTACAAGAGCAACAACTTGATCTTCAAGTGTTGGCTGAGCAAAACAGTAAGCTGCATACGCTGCAACAATAGCTGCCGCAGCTGCTGTTGAAACTATTGCATATTTACCAGCACCTTGATGCCCGAAAACAGTCGCATTCCAAGCTTTTGAAAATCTTGATTTTTCTTCTTGTTTTACTGGAAGCGCCCAGTTTTTAGCTTGACCAAGCTTGTTAGCTGTCCATGCGTACGAAGCTTGAGCTGAAGTTGTTACATAATTTTTAGCATCAACTGCTTGTTGAGGCACATATGGAGAAACATTAGAAACAACAGCATCCACAGCGCTTACCGTGCGGCTTTTAACAGCTGAACCAGCCTGAGAAAAACCATCCGCAAGCGTCTGCACCACAGGATTAGATTCATGCATATTCATTCTTGAATAATCGCTAGAACCGAAAGCAACTGCTGAAACTGTCAAGAAAACTACAAAAAAACTATTCTTTAACATAAAACCTCTAAAAACATGAATTATTTGACTTATTTTTTCAGAAAACCTAGTAATAGAATATCATAAAAAACATTTATTAAAAGAGAAAAACGACAATTTCATGACAAATAGCAAATTATTTTCTTTTTTAAGTGCCCCACAAAAAAAGCAGGCCCACCACTCAAGGCAGACCTGCTATAAATTTCAGTAAACAAAGAGAATTAATCTCTTGGTCGTTTTTTGTGAATATGTTGTTTAGCAACTGGAGCTTCTTCAGCTTCTACTGCAGCTTTTACAGCTTTTGATTGACCAAAAATTGCATCACTGTTTTGATATGCTTTGTACGCTATCAAGCCAAGAGCCGCAACTGCTGCAACTGCACCAACTGATTTAACTTTGTTTTCATTTGCAAGTTTATAACCTTTACTGAACGCTAATTTTGCGCGTTCAAAATAACCCGGAGTTTCAACTTTAGGATTCATGTATGCATCAAGCTTATTCAAGCCATAAGATGCTGCTCCAACTGTTGCTGCACCAGCTGTCAAACAAAGAGCACCCGTAGCATTAGTACCAATTTTCTTGATACTTGTTTCTAAAGCACCACCCAAAGCTTGGCCAGCCTTGAGATTGTATGAAATAGCTGAAGAAGATACTTTTGTTCCTACATTTATAGAATCAATTGCCGGAATTGCTGTTAATGCACTTGCTTTAGGCAAGGCACTTTTTGCAGCTGAAGCAGTTAAAGCTTTATTACTCAAAGCGTTTGCCATGTTTGCACAAAAAGCAGCTTCTTGACGTGATGCGTTAAGATAACGCGTAACATCTAATTTCGGATTTACTTTAGTTTTAAGAGATACAGGCAATTTAGAATAGTCAGTTTTTGGCGCCTTGACCGTCGAAGCTACGGCTGACATTACAGGTTGAATGTTTTTTTGCATTGATTGATACATATGATAACCAATCGCTGTTTTTTGAGTATCTTGACCAACATGATTCATAAATACCTGCATCATGTCTGGCGATAAATGCTTTGAAACAAATGACATATCAACTGGCATTGGCCGACGAGCGCTTGCTTCTTTATGAAGCCACGTAGGACGACCATAATCATCAAGGCGAAAAGAAAACTGTGAAATATTTTCCTTCAAATCCAGTTGCGCCACAACAAGGCTCACGGGACTCAAAAGCAATAATAAACTGATCAATAATTTAGATTTCATAAAAAAATCCCCCATAATTACATTTTATATTCTAATACTATTTTAACCCATAAAAGGCTCCTACACTACCGGTACCCCCTGTTTTTACTGCCAAGGACCATCCAATCATGGTTTCAAAAACTCTTAAAATTCATGACAAAAAAACAGGCCCACCATTAAAGGCAGACCTGCTATAAGTTTCAGTAAACAAAGAGAATTAATCTCTTGCTCGTTGTCTGAAAATATGAACAACTGGTTTTTCTTCAGCTTGTACTGTGTTAGCTTGTACAGCTTGTGATTTACCAA
>Ga0206820_1050_pt1 | contig 27757 bp, 27 predicted proteins | sample Alteio_BWOrgCont_84_FD_152857 | JGI IMG/M metagenome (GOLD analysis project Ga0206820, IMG submission 152857) | Enriched cells from forest soil in Barre Woods Harvard Forest LTER site, Petersham, Massachusetts, United States -... | ecosystem: Environmental > Terrestrial > Soil > Temperate forest >...
TGCAATTGACTCAATTCAGCGACATGATGAATGTTTGGTTTTTCCATAAAGTGCTCAATTATTTCGCGCAAATCTGAATGTAGAACTGTTGCAATTATTCAACTGAGCGCAGCTGTCTCTACATCATTAGACGTAAGCTCACAAAAGTTGCCGTCAGAATGAAGTGTACCGGACTGGTCATATCGATGGCTTTTCCAAGGCCAAATTTCGTCAGCTCTTTAGTCGGATCATAAGAGCCTTACCGTTGGATTTGTCTATCGATATTTTCTTCTAAGCATTTTATAATGTGTTGTTTACGGGAATAAGGCTTGGATCATAGTTAGGCTTTTCCATCTTCTGAGTAGAGCTGTCGAAAGGAGGGTATATGTCACAGGTATGCTCAATTTGTCGTCACGACCAGCAAGCGGAGATGGATCAATCTTTGGTCTCCGGGATCTCTTTGCGCAACATAGCGGAACAGTTTGGCACAAGCCCGACAGCTCTCCATCGGCACAAAAGGCACTTGCCCCAGCATCTCACTGTTGCCAAGGAAGCCGCTCAGGTGGCAGACGCTGACGTACTGCTCGATTCAGTGAAGCAACTCTTAGAAGATGCCCAGAGGATCACAGCACAGGCGAAACAGGCAAAGCAGTTGGACACTGCCCTACGGGGTATCCGCGAAATGCGGGGGCTGCTTGAACTGATGGGCAGGCTGTCCGGCGAACTCACTCAACGTACAAACATCGCCATTGGCGTCAATGCTGCTTCACGCACCTTCACCGTTGGTGAAATCGATGCGCTTCTGTTTGATCCCGAAGAAAACGAGCGAAGGATCAATGAATTACTGACCAAATGTACAACGTAATGAGCGTCAAAATCACCTTCAACATAGCAAATTCAAAATCTGCTCTTGGTTCGCATGGACGTAGAATGTCTCATGCACTCCCTGTATGAACATTGGCTCTGGCTGTGGGTCTGGTTGACGAACCAAGGTGCTGCGCGAGCGACTGTAATCCTCGTGTTCATCACAGCGTGGTATGCCTATCTCACTTTCCGAATGGCGAAGGCTATGAATCGCCAGACTCGTGCCTTAATGCAGCCAGTTATTAGCGTGGACTTCAATATCGACAAAAAGGAGTTCTACCCCAAGGGGGGCTTCCGAGTGACGAATCAGGGCGCGCAGCCGGTACTCCTCTTGGACATGAGGCTGGAATGCAGACTCAACGGCCTGATGCTGTTCGATGAATACTTGTTTTACGAGAGACATATTCTGCCACCTAACGACGATATTGGATTTAAGTTCGATTTTCTGAACCGCTATGAGAAGAAGGGTATGAAGGTTTTCAGTCCGGGCATGGCCTCGTTCAACCTTCAAGTCGTCGCGTCAGACATCGGTGAAGAGGTGATCCTTGCATATCGAAAGTTCTCATATTGGGACGTGTTGACAGTAAAGAAGGGTCTGCCGCTAAGGGTTCGCTGGAAGAATATCGCGTCTTTCTTCAAGCAGCGGTACTTTCGGATTCTGTATAGGTTCAGACCGCCAAAGTTGAATTTAACTCGATCTAAAACCCAGGAACATAATGCTCAAACAAAGGAATCGCAAATAGAAATATCCATTCCGCCAGATAGCAATTCTCCCAATGGGCAATGAGATATGAATAGCTGCCCAAATGTACAAGGCAATGAACACCAGATACTTACATTGCTATAGATTTTGCGGAAGCGTGGCAGCAACTTTCCCGATAACCCGGCGCACCTGCACGGCAGACCAATCGCCACCACGAGCTGCCGTAATGCCACGTTCGTTTAATGCGGTGGCAATCTCTTTCATGCTGGTGTGTCCTGCAATACGAATATCTTCAATCACTGGGAGCAGGTCTTTGTGGCGTTTGGCAGCTACATTGCTGCGCACAGTAGCACTAGCAGCGTTACCCTTGCGCCCTATGCGCGCCATACGTGCCGTGTTTCCCCTTAGACCACCAAGTACAACACCGCGAGCTTTGGCGGCACTGAGAGCAGCCTTTGTGCGGGCAGAGATCATAGTTGCCTCGTGCTCGGCTACAGCGGCCAGAATGTGAACGGTGAGGCGGTTCGCCTGAGGGAAGTCAACTGCTATGAATTCAACACCGGACTCCATGAGCGAACTGATGAAATGCACATTGCGCGCCAAGCGATCCAGCTTCGCAATGACGAGAGTCGCACGGTGCAGGCGGCAGAGCCTCAGAGCCTCTGCAATAGCCGGACGGTCATTCCGCTTGCCGCTCTCGACTTCGACAACTTCCTGCACAAGAGTCCATCTGCCGCCATTGAGGTAGTTGGCTACGGCTTCGCGTTGCGCCTCAAGGCCCAAACCGCTTGCACCCTGCCGGGCTGTCGATACCCTCAAATAGCTGATGAATTTGCCGGTAGCCATCATTTTCACCCCTGTTTACATTATGCACAACGTTCGTTGTGGTAAATGTATCAGCAAGGGTGACAAATGGCAAGTTCGTTCAGCCAGACTTCCTCCGCTGTCGTTCCACCCGCAGATATTCCGCTCTCTGCACCTGCTGCTTCAACAAGCATTGATCTGGCCTGCCCAGATAGACCTCGCTGGGCCTGTAGCGCCGTTTCTCGCCGCATAGGGGGCAGTCTACGCGGATGTTGTCCTTCGGGAACGCCTCTACCCCGGCCAAGACGTGCCTGTGGCATCGCTTACAGGAGACAACGAATTGCGTCCCCACGTAGGCCGTCCTGCGATCTCCCATCCCCCAAACCATAGCCGCAGTATAAGCGAATGATAAGCGAATTCTCCACATGCGGAAAATGCCGCTGTTTGGGCAAATTCTTTAGCAGACACTGGGTCTATTACGATGTGGCGATTTCATACGTGGCGGTATGGAGTGGTGGATGGCTCGACGGGAAAGGGTTGAAGTATGAAATCGTCGCAATAAGCAATTTGAGCAAGGGCCGTAGCTCATCACTTCAATCATCGGCTCCAAGCGCCCGTCGCCGTTCGCCGATGAAGGCCAATATCTGTTGATTGCCTGAAGCTTCATACCAAGCATCCATCTCGCCTCTGAATAGATCGGTGGGGAGTTTCTTCGTAGCTGCGGCATTCTCCCATACGGTAACCCCCGTTTCCTTCGCTTCGCTGTCCTCTGGAAGACCAGCAACGCCATCATAGATATCTTGCATACGCTCGTTGATTGTTCTGCCATCATCGGTGTGCATGTATTTCCTCATTGACAGATGCCAGACCGCGAACTCCTGAATTGAGATCAAAGCAGCGATGCGCGTATTTTGTATACGAGACGGTCTCACCATCTTCCCCTTGCCAACTAAGAACTCCGATCTAACCTCTTCTTTCTCTGGGGGCGTCGGGCCTTGTATCAAAGGAACACGAAATCCTAAATCGCCATACATCGCGCCTAACATGACGTAAGGTTTGTTCAGTTGTACGAAGCTCCCTGGCGGAGCGGCAAGCACCAGACCACATACATAGTCTGCTGTTGATTTGAACTTTCGTGTTCCCTCTTCGATATGCTCGCGGATGGGCTTATAAGGATCGAATGAGCTAAGGCCACTCACGGGCATCGGATTTACGATATCCTTCACTTCGAACAAAATCTTGCCGTGCGTTGGGTGGTCGATGACGAAGTCGATTAGCTGAGAAACCCTCGGAAGTGTGGGTTCCCTCTCAAACGCAATACCCTGCGATTCGAGATAGGCTTCAAATAGCCGTTCACCATAGGTCGATTTGTTCATGCCTTAGATGACCATCCGTTTCGTCGAATAGATGACCCCTCATGATATTCGATAGCGTCAGTGCTTTCGCAAGCGTATGCATAGCGGTATCTCTACGGAGTAAACTAACAACCTCCATTCGAGGTAACATCAATGACCGCAGAGGCCGCAAAGCCGAAAGAAGAGTTCCGCGAAATAGCGCATTCGGGTGGGACAATCACCATCCGAATGTTTACACGCCCTGAAGGCCGGGCCTATTCGATTGAGTTCAGGCATTGCCGTCCGGTCGCCAGCAGCTTTTATTCGATTCACGTAGTTCAGCCCGGCATCCCGATTGCAACGGCTGTTCTGGGCGGAATGGGTTCGCCACACGATCCGGGGCCGGTACCCGGTTGTTTTCAGGTCTATGTTTTTTCCGATAGCGAAGGAATGTACGGACGGCAGTGCCGTGCCTGCAATCGGTACTGGAGGAGCAAGTCGCCTTCAATATTTTGCGCATACTGTGGGGGGAGCGGCGCACCGCATGAATTCCTTACTGACGCGCAGGCACATTACGTTCAGCAATACTCCGCAGCGTTTAAAGATGCTCTGTCACATCAGGAAGACGGTGAATACGTCATTGACCTTGATGCAGTCGCGGATGCTATAGGGAATGAAGAGAAACCCCCGTTCTACTACGCGGAGGAGAGTCAACAAAACAGATTCACATGCTCCGAATGCGACAGTCACGAGGATATCCTTGGAAGGTTCGGCTATTGCTCAGTCTGTGGAAGTCGCAATGATGTGGCAGAGTTGGAAAAGACCATGATTGCTATCCGTGAACGGATCAATAAGGGCGGCCCTTATGAAGACTGCGTGAGAGACACCGTCGCTGCGTTCGATTCGCTAGTTAGCCAATATGTGAAGGAGCTTGTCAGAAGAGTTCCGATGACGCCAGCCCGTAAGAATCGTTTGGAATCCGCCCGATTCCACAATCTCGCTGTGGTGACTGCGGAGTTGAAAGGCACATTCGATATAAACATCACGGCGGGCGTGAGCGCTGAAGATGAAAAGTTTGGTGCTCTAATGTTCTATCGAAGGCACGTCTATGAACACAATGGCGGTGAGGCTGACGCTCAGTACATTGAACAGAGTGGCGATAGTGCCGTTCGCCCAAAACAGGCACTACGTGAGAGTCAGGAATCCGCCCACCGGATTGTCGGACTGGTCATGCGAATGGCTAAAAATCTAAATCAGGGATTTCACGAAATCATTCCCGTAGAAGAGCGTGCCATCGCCCGGCACAAGGCATACCTGCAAAGGGTTATTGATAGCCGACCAAAGGCACTACAAAATGTGCGGGGCATCCGGGAAACTTCCTGATGTGTTGTCGCCACTTTGGACGCTCGTATTCCGATCATACTCAAATGGGCCAACAATGAAGTGAACTTCACATCACAGCAGGTCAAGGAATTCCGTGAGCGCGAAGAAGAGGGTTTCTAGCTACGTTAAGTACAAGCTGTGATGTTTATGCGACCACTAAATCAGCGCCGCAGTATCTGCACTTCTTGGCCTGCCGCTTAATGGTCTCCGCGCACACAGGACACTGTATTTCATCCGATTCGGCAATGACGGCGAGACCCTTGGCCTTGAGGACTTCGTATGACATCATGGACATACCCCGGTCATACGTCACGTTTATCACAGCATTCGCACCCAGACGCAGTGCTACTTCTTGGAGTTTGAAATTGGCATCCTCAATGGTCGGCGACTTCGATAGCAGTGATCCTTTGGCTACCTTTGCCGTAACCTCGCCGAGACTCCGGTATGGTGTGTCGATACTGCCTGAGTGAATAGCTATGTCTGTGACCTTCATGGGTCTCCTATCAATTCTTGGCTTTGCGTGAAAAAAGAACGATTGAGCCGATCAGGGCGACAACAGCGACAATGCCCATAATCGCGTCATATTGCTCGCCAGATTCGATTGCCTTCATGGAATCGTCTGCATCATTGGACGGCGGACGGCCATCCAATTCCCGGTCAACTTCATGCTTCATTTCCTGCACAGCATACGGTCTATCGTGTTCGTGTTGAACGTAATCCGTTATCGACCATCCACCTAAAGCGATAGCAAGCAGAAGGGCGATAATGCCAGCGATTTTCATGGAAAACCCCATAATCGGCTTTGGCCGATTTATCGTTCAAAGACTACAAGCAATATGGGGGTGTGTCCAACACTTCTGTCACAGTCCGGTTTGGTGAACGTCTGCGGAAACTCCGCAAGGCGAAAGGCTGGACTCAGGTACAGATGGCAGATGCACTTGGCATCGACCGCAGTTATATATCTGACATGGAGAGCGGCAAAAAGAATGTTTGCCTGCCGACTCTTGAGGTCTTCGCGGATGGATTCGGAATCAGTATGTCGAAGCTGCTTTCGCGGCTTTAGATCACCAAAATCACACCGCTTAAAAATAGCTTTACCTTGATTTAGAATTAGCGCATTATGTAGATGATGTACCGCCGTTTAGTACCTGTCCGGCGCAAGTCGGGAGCGAGTGCGGCCTCAGCCTGCTCAGAGTGGCTCCGAAAGCTTCACCTGTGGGTAGAACCGCGTCCAAAAAACTGCCCCGTTGAATGAATTCCACTACGGATCACCATTTTCTGACTTAGCAGTCCTGACCGAACTGTGGTTTTCTGCCACAACTAGATCGAGTTAAGGGGTTTGAGCCACTGGCTCAAAGCCCCTTTTTAGTTTAAGAAATAGCCCTCTCTGGGCAGAACTGTTCAAGGCTGGCACACGCCAGCCTATTCCTTTGCGTGCCAAAACGACCCCGGCAATCTAAAGCCCAATCCGGCTTGGCCACTGTAGGCCCTCCCGCAGCTCGCGGGGGAGAGTTGCGCCCATTGAGCCTAGATCGCTGTCGGAAGCTCTTACCAGCCGATTGTGAGCTAACTGACGCGGAACTAGAGAGGTTGAGGGATCAGCTGTACGTGCTCGCCGGTGTCACTGTCGAGGGATTCTTGGACGAGCACAAGGCACAATTAGCCACACAAAACGGAGAGACAGGGCCACGGCAAGAGCGGGCCACTATCCTTGAGTTTGAGGCCGGATTAAGCCGAACCGAGACCAATCGCTTGGCCGGGCTGCCAGTGAGCCAAAGAAAGCGGAGGTGGGAACTTTGAGACGAAAAAGACCTCCTGTTTCTGGGCGAAATACGATATTCTCCAAGGAAATCTCGACGGAGACTGCGCCTATGAACGCTGTTGTCTATTGCCGGGTTTCCACAAAAGAACAAGTATCTAATTTAAGCCTGAGTACGCAGCAATCCAGATGCGTTGACTTTTGTACGCAGAATAACTGGCCCGTTGTGCACATCTTCCGCGACGAAGGCGAGTCTGCCAAGTCTGTTGACCGCCCGCATTTCCAACAAATGCTCACGTTTTGCAAGACAAAGAAAAATGGAATCAGCTATGTCGTAGTCAATGACATGAGCCGTTTTTCACGCCAGATGGATGATCTAATTTCTGTTCTGGCTGAACTGAAAAGTGTCGGGGTTAGGCTCCGTTCTGTAATGGAAAATGTGGATGAAACTTCCGCTGGCAAGTTAATGCGAAACATCCACGGAGCATTCAATCAATTCGACAATGACCGCAAAGCAGAGCGGACAGTGCAGGGGATGCAGAAATCCATAAGTATGGGTCGCTTCCCTTTTGGTGCTCCCATTGGCTACTTAAACCTCTACAACAAAACCGGGCCAAACGTAATGCCTGACCCAGAGCGTGCTCCTCTGGTGCGCAAGGCATTCGAGTTGTTCGCCACCGGCGCAGAGTCGAAACTGAATGTCCTACGAACTCTACACAGACTTGGACTGACAACTCGCAAGGGAGCCAAGGTAACACCGCAGACGCTAGATCGGATTCTACGAAATCCGCTATATGCAGGGTGGGTGAGTGTCTCCAAGTGGGGGCCCCGCGTGAGAGGTAGCCACGAGCCTTTGGTAAGCATGGAACTCTGGCAACAGGTGCAAGATATTTTGGATGGCAAGCGCGTGACCGCCACCAGTCATCAAAGAAATAATCCTGATTTTCCGCTTCGGGTCTTCGTAAGGTGCGAGGCTTGCGACACTCCACTTACAGGAAGTTGGTCTACCAGCAAAACCGGGAAAAAGTATCCGTACTACTGCTGCCGAAACACAAAATGCCGTGCGGTGAACATCCGACGCGAGAAGCTGGAAACGGAGTTTGCGGAGCTGCTCGATAAGCTCTCCTCGGAAGCGCAGTATCTTCGCCTCTTCAACGCTATCGTTCGAGACTTTTGGAAAGGACGGCAAGAAGATTCGCAAAAAATGTTGCGCATAGCAAAAGGCAAGCTGAGCGAATTGCAGTTTCGGAAGGATCAACTGGTAGATTTCCTGATGGCCGGGAAGATTGACCAGAGCACGTATGACGAACAGGTAGAACGCTGGCGGTCAGAAGTCGCAGAAGCTGAAAGCGAACTGCATAAGGCCGATCTGGAGTGTATCGACGTAGAAGCTATCCTAGAGTTCACCAGACGCCTCCTAGAGCAGCCCAGAAGGCTCTGGGAAGGCTCTACGCTGGAGCAAAAACAACGTCTTCAATCCGTTTTCTTTCCCGAAGGCACGCTGTACGGCAAGGCAGGATTTGGAACTCACCTAACTAGTAGTTTTTTCAGCATGTTACGGGAGAGTTCGGGCGAGAAAACAAGTTTGGCGTCCCCGACGGGATTCGAACCCGTGTTACCGCCGTGAAAGGGCGGTGTCCTAGGCCACTGGACGACGGGGACGCAAAGCTGGATTCACTTGGGATCGCGCCCTACATCACGGCGCGCGGAATCAGCAGAAGAACTTCATTAAGGCTATCAGATGGCCGGGGCAAAGCAAAGCAACCGGCAGGATCCCTGTCCGGCCTAATACCCGGCCTAATAGACGTTGTGCACCACTTGCCCAGCGCCCTGCTCCACGCTGACGATCTCGCCGTCGCGCATATGCAGGATGCGGTCGGCGATCGCCGCCGCCTCCGGGTTGTGCGTGATCATCAGCACCGTCTGCTTCAGCTCCTTGTTGGAGTGGCGCAGCATCTCCAGCACAGCGTCAGAGTTCTTCGTATCCAGGTTGCCGGTCGGCTCATCGGCCAGCACGATGGCCGGCCGTGTGATGAGTGCGCGCGCGATGGCCACGCGCTGCTGCTCTCCGCCGGAGAGCTCGTTCGGCCGGTGATGCAGGCGGCCGCTGATCCCAAGCAGGCTGGAGAGTTGCTCCAGCAGCTTCGTGTCCAAAGGCTCTTTGAGCTGAGCGATCTCGTGTGCGATCTCGATGTTGCCCATCGCCGTGAGCGTCGGCAAAAGGTTGAAGCGCTGGAAGACGAACCCGATCTTCGCCCGGCGCATCTGCGTGCGCTCGGCGTCAGAGAGCGAGGCGAAGTCCACACCGTCGATCTCCACGCTGCCGCTTGTGGCCGGCGTGAGCCCGCCCAGGATGTAGAAGAGCGTCGACTTGCCGCTGCCCGACGGGCCGACGATAGCGACGAACTCGCCCTTCTCGATGGAGAAGCTGACGTTGCGCAGAGCGGGCACGTCCAGCTTGCCGGAGCGGTAGGTCTTGCCGAGATTCTTTGCGACGATGATGGGCGGCATACAGACTTCAGTCTACTACGCCGAAGCTGCCCTATCCTCGATGTGCGCAGGCGGCGGCACGGCCTTCTTCGGCCCGCGCTTGCGCGCCACCAGAACGCGTATGCGCTCCAGCATCTCCACCGGCGAGCAGACGCCCTTGGGCAGAAAGACGTCGGCGCGCACGCCGCGCTCATACTGTTTCACGGTGCCGGAGATGAGCATCGACGGCAGCGCGGGGTTGAGGTCCTTCGCGCGGCGGATCAGCTCATTGCCATCCATCTCGGGCATCAGCAGGTCGCTGAGCAGAAGGTCGATGGAGCCCGGCAGCGCGCGCTCCAGATGTTCCAGCGCCTCGTGGGCAGAGGCTGCGGTGATCACGCGGTAGCCGCGCGTCTCCAGCAGGAATTTGCGGACGGAAAGGGCCTGTTCATTGTCATCGACACAGAGGATGGTCTTCTTGGGGCGCATTGCAACTTCCTGGTCTGCCGCGGCCGGCGTTTACCGGATGCGGCGGATAAGGCCGGCGCAGGCTCCATAGCGCGTATGCGCAGAGCTGCGACGGCGGCGTAAAGGGAGCCCGCGGACCGGATTGCGCGCTGCGGCGTGGCGTATGTCACGGCGCAGACGGCATGGTTCGGCCCGCGGGAAGAGAGGACGGCGCACAAACGGTTTTGCCTGCATTCCAGCTCTGCAGGTTGTTGGAGCGCCGCGGCTACAGCGCGCTCTCTAAGGAGCGCGTCTGCGGTTGCTGGCGAGTCCCCATCCGTCCTGCAAAGAGGTCTGCACCCCCGTGCGTGATCCCCTCTAACTCAAGTTGTGGATGAAACAAAAGTGCAATCGATGGATTGAAATGCTTGCTCACAGTAGCGGGGGTTGACGAGTGTGGCAACGGCGAATCTACAGCGAAGTTCACACCGCATTCCGCTTGCTTATCCACCGCTCCTGCGCGTTGCCAGTATTCATCGGGCGTTCATGCAGCTGCTGCTGTGGAAAGCGCGTGCATCGCCTCCGCAAATCCCGCCGGCTCTGCAGCGCGCACGGTGCGACATGGAATTATTTTCGCCGGTACAAGGCGCGGTGGATCTGTGGAAGATGCGCGGTTTGACACGCCGCGACGGCATGGCTATTGTAAGTAACAGCATGACGCTTCGCTCCATCTCGCCCGTCTGTTGCAGCTGCTGTCGCAGCCTGCACGTGGGCGCCTGAGCGAACGAAGCGAAATAACAAGCTTCGAACGTCATCTCCGCCCACCCAAGGCCAACTGCCGGGTGGGTTTTTTCATTGCGGCAGAGACGTTCGACAAGAGAGCACCGGTGGCGAAGTGGCTAACGCGCTGGTCTGCAAAACCAGTATTCATGGGTTCAACTCCCATCCGGTGCTCCAAAATTTTCAACAACTTTACGATACCGATGCCCTACGGCAGGGCGCTGAGAAACCTCTTCATCTCGTCGATCACTTGCTCCTCATTTGATCGGTGGACGTAATGGTCCGCATTTGGAATGCGAACGACGCGGGCGGTTGGAACCCCACGGGATAACGCTTCGGCCTGTGCAGAGCATTGTGCCGTATCTGTGGCAAGCCTTTCTGCTCTACGTTGCGGGTCATTAGGAAAGAAGTGGCTCCAATCGTGAGGGCAGGCAAAGATCGCGAGAACCGGAACAGGGATGGATGTGTACTTCTCCATGCCGAAGTTGATCGCGGCTTCGATCGGCGACCGCGGCGGCAACGGAGGCATCGTCTTCACATTTTCATTGCTCTGATGAAGAACGGTCTCAAAACTTCCGATTGCAATTTCAAGCTCGCGCATCTTCTCTTGCTCATCGACCCCACCGGCCTCTATTTCTTCAATACGTTTCTTGATGTCGTTCATCTCGATATTCACTGACGGGTGCGCAGGATCGTAAAAAGCAAAACCTGTCGCGGCGTCGAGATAGATGAGGCCTGAGACCTTATTCGGAAAGCGACTGCCGATTGAGCTCAATTCCTCACCCGCAAGCGAGTGCCCAACCAGAACTGGACGCTCGATCCTAAGCGCTTGCATGACTGAGAGAACATCGTCTCCCAGACGATCGGCTGAGTAGTTCCCGTTCGCCGGTGCCGGCTTGCTGGACGCGCCAGAGCCCCTGCGCGTGATGCCATAGACATGATTCTGGCCGGTAAACTTCGGAGCAAAACTATCGAAAGCATGAGCGGTGTCCCCGGCACCCGCCAGGAAGATAAGTGGTCTGCCGGTGCCTCCCCAATCAAGCACCTCGAGCTGAACACCTTTTTCAACCGTGACAAACTGGACCTTGTGCGATGTGGAATCCGTCTGCGCGGATGTCTTCAGGGAAACAGCGAGCAAAGCAATAAAGAGAAAATGCAGGTTCCTCGTTTTGCGCACAAGATTCTCCCTGAACGATAGTTTTGGCCAATTGCCGAATTATACGAGGGATCAAGTGCAGCTACTGATATCTGTAACGGTGCCCTAAAGAATATTGACCGCGCGCGCCGCCAGCAGAGCGACGGTCGTGAACGAGATCAGCGACTGCGTCATCACCAGACCCTTGGCCCAGCGCGAAAGGACAGGCGTGTCCGTCGGAGAGAAAGCGGTGCTGGTATTGAAGGCGAGAAAGAGATAGTCCACGAAACCCGGACGCCAGAACTCTTCGCCCATCTCTTTTTTGAGCTCTGGCAGAAGCGTCATCTGCGGAAAGAGAAAGGCACCGTCGGTATGGGATGCATCCAGCTCGCGCGCGTGCGGTCCGCCGGCATCGAGCCGCCAGTACCACGATGCGAAGACGAGGATGTTCACGCACCACAACGCCGCTGCCGAGCGCAGAAGATCTCCCGGCGCCTCGCGATGCGAGGGCAGCGCCGTGAGCAGCAGCGTAAGCGACCAGATCATGTCCAGCGTCACGATGGAGAGAAGCAGATAGCCGAGGACCTGGTTCAACCGGCTGAGCCCCTGCCGGTGCGCCCACATCGCCGGCGTGGCAAGCCCCACCACAACAGGGATCAGCAGCCAACGTGGACCGGCTGAAAGTGCTTCCGGAAGCGCCAGGCGCAGACCGCAGATGGCAAGCAGAGCGATAACAGCAGGCCAGCGCGGCTCGATACGCGGTGCACCTGCATCCGGCGATGCCTTTCTACTCTTCCCTGCCATGGTTTCCCTCGTGAGCGTTACTCGTGAGCAAGGATAGCAGCGTAAGCGATCAAAGCGCTTTCATCCTTTAGTGCTGCCAGCTCTTGTAAACGAATTCGAGGCTATAGCCATCCGGGTCGAAGACATTGGCTGCATAGTAGCGAGGGTCGTAGTAGAGCCGGGCGCCGGGCGCACCATTATCCCTGGCGCCTGCAGCGATGGCCGCAGCGTATGCAGCATCTACCTCAAACTGGCCATTCGCCACAAAGCCGACATGCGCGGCACGACTATCCACCACACCCTGCCGGAGCCAGAAGAAGATGCGTCCGTTCGCGCCGAAGCCTTTCAAGTCTGGATGGCCGGGTGGCCCGTTCCTGCCGTCATAGTCGACACGTTGGGTGATGCCAAGGGGAGCCAGGGCCGCTGTGTAGAACGCGATCGAGCGTTCAAGATCGGTCACCGATAGAAAAACGTGATCCAGCATTTTGTTTCTCCATCCCACGCGCCAGGCGTCTACTTCAAATTTCGCTTATACCGTGAGAAGTTCTTTGCGAATGATCGGCGCCACGCGCTCGCCGAGTATCCGGATCGAGTTCATCATTTTTTCGTGAGGCAACGCGGCAACGCTCATCTGGAAGCTGAGGCGGGCAATGCCGCCGAGCGACTCGCTGATCCGCAGGACCTTCGCGGCAACCGTCTCGGCGTCGCCGACGATCAGCGCGCCCGTCGGCCCACGCAGCGCCTCAAACTGTCCACGCGTCACCGGCGGCCAGCCGCGCTCCCTGCCGATCTTCGTGAAGGCCTCGGCGTAGCCGGGAAAGAAATCGTCGGAGGCCTGCTGGTCCGTCTCCGCCACATAGCCGAGCGCGTGGATGCCGACCTTCATCCCCGCGGGCGCATGACCCGCGCGCTTGTAGGCCTCGCGGTAGAGATCGATCAGCGGACGGAAGCGATGCGGCTCGCCTCCGATGATCGCGACCATCAGCGGCAGACCGAGCACACCGGCGCGCACGAAGGACTCCGGCGTGCCGCCAACGCCGAGCCAGATGGGCAACGGATTCTGCAGCGGCCGCGGATAGATCCCCTGCCCCGTCAACGCGGCGCGATGCTTGCCACTCCAGTTCACGTGCGTGCTCTTGCGGATCTCGAGCAGAAGCTCCAGCTTCTCGGCGAAGAGCGAGTCGTAGTCCTCAAGCTTCAGCCCGAAGAGTGGGAACGATTCGATGAACGAGCCGCGCCCGGCGACGATCTCCGCTCGCCCGCCGGAGAGCAGGTCGAGCGTGGCGAACTCCTGGAAGACGCGCACAGGATCGGCCGCGCTCAACACAGTGACAGCAGAGGTCAGGCGAATGTTTTTCGTGCGTGCGGCCGCAGCGGCGAGGATGACAGCGGGCGCGGAGTCCAGAAACTCGGGCCGGTGATGTTCGCCGAGACCGAAGACATCGAGCCCGACCTGGTCGGCCAGCTCGATCTCTTCAAGAAGATGCGTGAGCCGCTCGGCGGCATTGGGCGTGAGACCGGTCGCGGGATCGGGTACGGCTGCGGCGAAGCTGTCGAGGCCAATCTGCATATAGAGTGGATGCTATGAGACAGAATTAGTTGCAGCAGCCGCTGCATTGTTTGCTTTCGTTAAGGGCACGGCTTTAGCCGTGCCGTAAACGAAAGATATAAGACAAAAGCCGGATCGCTAACCACAGTCAACGATTCCATCCGATCGAGCTAAGATTAGTCGCTGTAAGGCTCAAAGCAGCGCCGGCAGCGGGCCTCATACACGCCGGCCGCTCCCACCACCACCAGTTCTTTGCTTTGGCCAAGCCGCTGCGTATGGATCGCCGGCTGTCCGCACACCATGCAAACCGCGGAGAGCTTCAGCACCTCGTCGGCGATCGCAAGAAACTGCGGGATCGCGCCAAAGGGTTCGCCGGTGAAGGTGGTGTCCAGCCCGGCCATCACCACGCGCTTGCCCTTGTGCATCAGTTCGATCACCAGGTCCAGCAAGGTCTCATCGAAGAACTGCGCTTCATCGATCCCGATGACCTCGATCTCTTCCACCTGCCCGGTGAGCCGCTCGCGCAGCAGGGCGACAGTCGCCACAGTCTCGGCGTCGTGCGTCTGCGAGCTGTGCGAGGCGATGGCCGTGCGGTGGTAACGCTGGTCGATGTCCGGCTTGAAGCAGGCCACGCGCTGCTTGGCGATGCGCGCGCGTTTGAGCCGGCGGATCAACTCCTCCGACTTGCCGGAGAACATCGGCCCGGTGATGACCTCGATGCGGCCCGGCGTCGGTGCAGGATGCGTTGGCGTCATGGGACTCCCAGAAATTTCGCTAGCTCGCCTTCCAGCTGCCTGCACTGGAATTGCAGCAATACTATCTCGCCGCCGTCTGTGAAAATCTCGTCACTTAAGGATTAGGATTGGTTCGACACTTGTTTTGCCCTTCTAGGACTGCATGCCCACTCGTTCTTCTGCCTCTGCCCGGCTCATCGCTTCCCTTCTGCTTGCGCTGTTGCCGGCCACTACGCTCTCTGCACAGAACGCTACTCCTGTCTTCAAGGTCACTACCCGCATCGTCATTCTCGACGTAGTCGTGAAGGACAAGAAGGGCAATATCGTCACCAACCTGGCGAAAGACGACTTCACCGTCCTCGAAGACGATCAGCCGCAGACCATCCAGAGCTTCGAGCCGCCCAGCGCGCATGCGATGCCGGTCTCACTGGACGGCAAGCCGGTCGTCAACTCGGCAGCCGACCTGCCCAAGATCGGCGATGCTCCCGTCACCATCCTTGTGCTGGATGAGCTGAATACGCCGTTCAATGACATGTCCTTTGCCCGCAGCTCGCTGACGGATTATCTGAAGAAGCAGCCTGAGGTGCTCCAGCAGCCCACCCTCTTTCTCGTGCAGAACGACGCCCGGATGCTGATACTGCATGACTTCACGCAGGACAGAGATGCTCTGCTCAAAGCGCTCAAGAACCACGACCCCATGTATCCCTTGAAGGCGGAGGATATGAGCACCAACCTGCCCGTCTCCGACCCTGTCAAAAATCGCCTGCGCCTCGCGCAGACGATGCAGGCTCTCAACCAGATCGCCGAGGCCATGCGCGGCATCCCCGGCCGCAAGAACGTGATCTGGGTGGGAAGGAACTATCGCGGCGTTTGCATGGTCGACTGCGGCCGCCGCGCCGTCGATCCGGACCAGATCACCGCGATGCACCAGCTCACCCGGCACATGACGCAGACCCTGCTCGAGGATCGCGTCACCCTGTACTACATCGATGCTGAAGACACGCAACAGACTGCCTTTGACGGCAGAGATGAGTATGACCCCAAGAATCCCTTTGGCGGTAAATACGTCATCTTCAACTATCTCGCTCCGGTGACCGGAGGGCAGGAGTTTCGCCAGGGCAACTTTATCGATGTGAAGTTAAAGACCGCCCAGGACGAAAGCACAGCCTACTACACGCTCTCCTACTCGCCCGCAAACCATCAGGAAGACCCGGAACACTACCGCAACACCATCATCCGGATCGCGAACCATCCTGAACTGACCGCTACCACGCGCGGCGGCTACTATGCCGATGCGCCCAATGCGAACAACGTCGTCAACACGCCTGACCTGGCGCAGGCCGATCGCAAAACTCTGCTGCTCTTCGAGATACTGCAGGCCTCGACCAGTCCCCTCACCTACACCGGCATCGCTGTGAACGCGAAGAAGAACGATGCCTCCGGTACATGGCAGATATCGGTCGGTCCGCAAACGCTCACCTGGACATCGCAGACCGATGGCGCACTGCAGGCCGAGATGACGACGGTAGCCGTCGCGCTGGATGCAAAGAACAACCCGATCATGCATAGCTCGCATGAGCTGGTGAGCGACCGCAAGCCGGATGCCGCCGCACCCGCCAGCATCCACTATGAGGCTGACCTGAAGGTCCCGCCGAAGGCCACGCGCATACGCTTCATCGTCCGTGACGCTGTCTCCGGCAAGATCGGCACCGCCGACGTCACGCCTTAGCATTCGGGATTTAGCGATTTGGATTAGGATGGTTCCGCCGCGTATTTCCGTATGGATTGCCTGGAGGCTCCGTGCCTATTCGCTCCACGGTCTTCACCCAGATCACTGCGTTCCTGCTGCTCGCGCTCCTGCCAACCACCACGCTCTACGCGCAGGACGCCACGCCCGTCTTCAAAGCTCATACGCGCATCGTGATCCTCGACATTGTGGTGACGGACAAGAAAGGCAACGTCGTCACCGATCTCAAGCAGAGTGACTTCAACATCCTCGAAGACAAGCAGCCGCAGACCATCCAGACCTTTGAACCACCCGACGCACACAACATGCCATCTTCGCCCGATGGCAAGCCTATAGTCACCTCAACCGCAGACTTGTCCAAGATCGGCAACGCACCAGTCACTATCATTGTGCTCGACGAGTTGAATACGCAATTCATGGACATGTCCTTTGGGCGCCGCTCATTGGCGAAGTATCTAATGACACAGCCGGCGGTGCTCAAGCAGCCCACTACCCTGATCTCGCTTGGCAATACAAAGTTCCAGCTTCTGCAGGACTACACGCAGAATCGTGATGATTTGGTCAAAGTTCTCCAAGCCCACTTTCCCGAGTACCCATTTAAGGCCTATAACCCCCAAAGCGGGACACCCCTTTTTAACCCGTACGTCAATGTCGACCGCATTGTGCAGACCATGCACGCGTGGATGCAGATCGTAAAGTCCAGCAGCGGCACGCCGGGGCGCAAAAACATTATCTGGGTTGGCGCCAATCCTCCCATGGTTAAGCTCGGTGGCATACCCGACAAAGACCGAAAACAGTGGGATCAACTCACCCGGAACATGTCACAAGCCATGCTGGAAAATCGCGTCACTATGTATGTCATTGATCCCACGATTGTCGGTGGGGCGTCATCCGGTTCCGATGGTCTCGATTACTATGGGGACGTCCAGGTTCCGAAAAACCCACTAACCTCGTACATCAACTGGGACCACTTCGCGACCGTAACCGGTGGCAAGATCTTTGCTTATCGCAATGACGTCGGTAACGAGATCACCACCGCTATCGACAATAGTGCTGCCTATTACACGCTCTCTTACTCCCCTACGAATAAAAATGAGGATGAAAGCAAATACCGTCTTATCAAGATCCATCTCTCCAATCCTGATCTGACCGCCAGAACACGCGAAGGCTACTACCTTACGCCTACGAACACGACCAATGTCGTGAACACACCGGGTCTTCCCGACGCTCAGCGCCAGAGATTGCTGCGCCATGACTTCACCCTGACCGCAACCAGTCCTCTGACCTTTAACGGTCTTGCCGTCTCCGTACAAAAAGATCCAGACAAGCAGAACTGGCTAGTCACAATCGGCAACAAAGATATCTCATGGACACCGCAATCAAATGGAGACCTTCAGGCAGAGTTCACCGCCGTCGCCGTTGCACTGAATGGAAAGAACAAGCTACTCGCCCAAACCGCGCATGAGAAGATAAGCGACCACAAGGCCGACAAACCCACGCCCGAATCCATCGTCTTTCAGATGCCGACCGAAACTCCCGTCGGCACCACGCGCATACGCTTCATCGTCCGCGACGCTGTCTCCGGCAAGATCGGCACCGCCGACGTCACGCCCTAGCAATAGATAGCTAACTCAAGCGTCCGGGTCGGCTTCCAGCAACTTGGCCAGCGTCGTCTTGTGCTTCGGATGGGCGGCGGCCTTCTGCTTCGGGTCGGGCAGGGTGCGCGAAGGCTTCGGCTGGCCCACACGCTCGCGAGCGTTGGCTTTGACCGCTTTAGTGACCGAAAATGTCTTCTTCTTCGCCTTCATCGTGCCTCTATCGCTGCGCGTTTTTATAGTATGCCGTCACACGCTGTGCCTTGCCTGCGGCATTCAGAGTCACAGCATCGATCACCTGGTTGCCGTTGTCACGTTGATAGAGCACGGCATAGCCGCCGGGCGTTTCAAAGACCTCCAGCAGCTCGAAGTGCAGATCGGGCGCCAGTTCCAGCCCAAGCCGGAAGTGCTCGCGCAGCTCTGCCTTGCCGCGAAGAGTGCCATCGGTCCTCTGCCAGCGGCGCGCCACGGTGGATGCGGTAAATTCCACATCTTCCGCATAATGCTCCATGATGCGCGCCAGATCATGGGCATTCCAGGCGGCGATCCATTCCGCGGCCAATATCTGGGGGCTTTTCCCGGTTTCCGGCATCCTTTGCGCCACTCCTGCCGTGATTATGCAATACTTTTGTGCTGTACCGCAGGCTGAGACTATAGTCTGCCGTGAGGGCCCCATGGAAGAACGCGACTTTTTCGACGAAAAGCAGGAACAACGCAACCACACGCTCACCTGCCCCAACTGCGGCAAGGCCGATGAGTACCAGGTCAGCTGGCTCGTCCGCCGCAAAAAGGCCCAGCTGCCGCGCAACGCCGACGACCGCGACCGCGCCCGCTTTGCCAAGGCGCAGAACTACATGGTCCGCCGCGACGATCAACTGGCCTGCAAGAACATCCGCTGCCGCAAGCGGTTTGAGATCGCCGGGCTGCAGTCCGTAGCGTTTATCGAGTAGAGACTTAACGGTGATGACAGTGATAAAGACTGATTTCAGTGATAAAAACAAGACCAAAACACCTTTGTCTTTTCATTGTTATCGGTCTTTATCACCGTCATCATTGTTAAGCAGTTCCCCTGCACAGCCTCCCGTGATTTAATAGAGACACAGGCGCATCCGCGCTGGAGAGAGCTCTGACCATGGCCAACCTGCTTCTGCCCCCCGAGGAACGCAACCTGACCCCCGAACAGGTGGAGACGCTGGACAAGCGCCGCCGCCGCGGCCACCTCTTCCTCGTCATCTGCTTCCAGATGGGCATCATCGCCACGCTGATCTGTATCGCCTGGGCGCTGCAGGACCTGACCTACTCGCCCGGCTGGATGCATCCCATGGCCTACTACTGCGCCATACTCTACCTCGGCTGCGCCATCTTCGGCATCGCCGGCCTTCGCCTGCGCCGCGGACACCCTGAATTCAATTAGTCCAATTAAAAATCTCTCAGCAAAAATAAAAGACATCTGCCGCGGCAGATGTCTTTTGCGTTTAAGAATGGATTCCAGCTACGCCGTCTGCATCTCCCACACGTACTCGGCCACGCGCGGTGCTTCGGCGACGAACTTCACCAGGTCCTCCACCGTGGTCAGCGGCTTCATCAGGCGTCCGATCTGCGCCTCGCGGCCCAGCGCCTGCAACAACAGGGGTGTAGCCCGGCGCACGGCATCGTCGGTGATGCCCAGCATGTAGAGATCGTCGCTGGGCAGAATAGGAAAGTCGATGTTGTGCATGTCCTCAATGTATTGGTAGACGGTGCGGGCCACCTCGGCATCGTGCCCGGCAGCGCTCATCTCCTGCACAAAGCGCTCTTCGCCGTAGCCGGTGCGGCACTCCGCGAGCTGTCTCTTCTGCCCGTGCGCCACATAGGCAACCACCGCGTAGCAGACAGCGATAAAGATAAGAAATACCGTGCACGATAAGCCGTCGTTCATCATCCAGTGCGTGACCTGGTCGCAGCTGTGCGTCAGCTGGGCCCAGCTCTGCGACACAGCCGCCCAGTACTGCACGGCCTGGTTCCAATATGCGTTCCAGTCGATATTGCTGAGATCCATAACGCACCTCTGTCGCGCCCAATAGAAACGCGGCGCTTTATGTGTCTGAGCCTATACTTGGGGGAGCCAGTGCTAACTGCCACCTCTGTTGAAGCATCCGCGTGGTCAGTAGCAGATGGGTAAACAGTGACGATCTTGATGCCTGCCGTCTCCAGCCCGGAAGCCGTTGCATCCGCAGTACATGCACCGCTGCGCGAAGCCACGTTCTTACAAGACAAGTTTGGCCGCGCCATCACCGACCTGCGACTCTCCGTCACCGACCGCTGCAACTACAAGTGCGTCTACTGCCGGACCGGGAACGACGGCGAACAATACGCCGAGCTTGCTCTGGACGAGTATCTGCGGCTGGCTCGCGTTTTTGTTTCTCTTGGAATAGCCAAGCTGCGCCTGACCGGCGGCGAGCCTCTGCTGCGCAAAGATTTAGTGGAGATGGTACGCGAGTTGGCGAAGCTGCGTACACCCACCGGCGAAAAGCTCGACATCGCCCTCACCACCAACGGCCATCTTCTCGCAGAGCTTGCACAGCCATTGAAAGACGCCGGGCTGAACCGCATCACCGTTAGCATGGACGCCTGCGACGCCGCGACCTTCGCCCGCATCACCCGCGTTCCCGGCAGCTACGAGCGCGTGCTCGCCGGCGTCCGTGCCGCACAGGCAGCCGGACTTGCGCCGGTGAAGGTAAACGCCGTTCTGCTGCGCGGCTTTAACGACGACCAGATCGAACGCTTCGCCGAGTTCTCACGCCACGAGAACGTCATCGTGCGTTTCATCGAGTTCATGCCGCTCGAAGAGGACCGCGTATGGACGCCGGAGATCGTGGTGCCGATGCGCGAGATCCTCGAACGGCTCGGCAACATCCGCCCCGTCGTCGCTCTGCCGCCGAACGCCGCCAGCGAGACCGCCCGCCGCTACACCTTCGACGACGGCATCGGCGAGATCGGCATCATCGCGCCCGTCTCGCTTCCCTTCTGCGGCCACTGCAGCCGCATACGCCTCACCTCGGACGGCAAGATCCGCACCTGCCTCTTTTCGCAGATGGACCACGACCTCTACGGCGTGATGCGCCGTGGCGGCAGCGATGAGGAGCTTGCCGCGTTCATCCGCAAGGTTGTCGATCAGAAGGAGGCCCGCCACCATATCGGCGAGCCGGGATTTCAGAAGCCGAGCCGCAGCATGGTGCATATTGGGGGGTGATTTTAGCTTCAACGCTAAGCAGGGCCAGTTTCAAAATGACACACTGTTCGACACTCTTTCTTCTTGCCACCCAACTTAAAACCCTGTCATTCTGAGCGAAGCGAAGAATCTCACTAAGCTCGGCGTGCCCAGTATGCCCAAGGACGTCACATATTTCGTCTACATACTCTCCAGCAAGACGCGCGTACTGTATATCGGTGTGACCAATAGCCTGATCCGCCGCGTAACGGAACACCGCGATGGTGAAGGTGGCGAATTTAGTAGACGCTACAAAACCCACAAACTCGTTTATTACGAGTCCTTCCAGTATGTGAATGATGCTATCGGGCGTGAGACAGAGTTGAAGGGATGGAAGCGTAAACGGAAAGTGGAATTAATCGAGGCTGTCAATCCGAAGTGGATTGACCTCTATGAGGAATTCGGCAAACCTGCGTTTTATGTACCACCACAGGCTTAGTGAGATTCTTCGCTTCGCTCAGAATGACAGGGTTTTAAGGATGTGATCGAAACGTAAGCCCGTCGCCGAATTTTGCTGATCTAGTCTTAGCGATGCTGCAGCACCAGCGGCTTCTTCTCTACCGGCAATATCACTTCCTCATTCTCCGGCGCATCAGGATGCACGCCGAAATCCCACGCGCCCAGGTTGACCACCGTCGGCGAGATCACCTCCATCAGCGCGTACTCGCCGGGCAGCAACGCCTGTTTCGGCGTCACCTTCATCCAGTGCCCGCCCGGCAGAAGCTCGCTCGCGGTCTCCATCACATCCTCCTGCTGGCTCACCTGCCCGGTCACCGTGGTCTTGAAGCTGCCGATGACGCGCACATCCGTCCGCACATCCGCGCGCACGATGACGTACTGCGAGGTCGCCGCGCCTCCTGCCGGCACCGCCGCGTTCACCGAGTTATTGCCAGCCCCGTGCGTATCGACCACCACCGCATCCGCTGCCGGCTCCGGCGGCAGATCGTCGCCGATGCGCACGTAGATCACCGGCGTTCCCGTATGCAGCTGCACCGCAGCGTGCGTCCCCTTGAGCTGGATGAGCTGATGCGAGCTGGCGATGGGATTGATCGTCGCTTTCAGGATGTTGTGTGCCGTGTTCTTGTTCAGGTCGCTGTCCGACTGCGGCAGATAGACCAGCTCGTTACCGTCATTGAAATGATCCAGCGCAAGCACGCTGCCCTGCTCCGGCAGTTTGAGATTCGGGGCAACCTCCGGCGTGCGCGAGGCGATATCCGCCTCCTCCTGCGCCAGTTCAGGATCCAGAGCGTAGCCCGCAGCGTGTGACTGCTCCCAGGCGCGCGTGGCATCCCAATCGATCAGGTTCGCAGGGATCTCCTCATCCTCGCCGTTGCGCTCAGCGCTGCGGTAGCGCACAACGCCGTCCTTCACGGTGTACTGGGTCACGACCTGATAGCTGCCGTCCTTCAGAATGAGCCGCGCCGGGTGGTGGACCGTCTGCGCAGCGAGCGCAACCACTGCGAATAGAACGAGTAGCGCGAGATGTCGGAACCGTTGCATCACCACCCAATCTTAGACGCACCGCTCGCTTTTCGCGGCTAAAGCCCCGCGCTCCCTCTCATTCGCAGCAACAATCATCGTTTTCCACCGCGTATTGAGAAACCGCTCTTCCCTCGACCTGCAGAAGCTGCCATACTTAGAAGTGTCCTTCCAAGACGCCCAATCCAAACAATCAAAAAAGAGGTCGCGGTCATGTCTGCAAAGTACATCTTTGTAACGGGCGGAGTTGTGTCCAGTCTCGGTAAAGGCCTTGCAGCGGCTTCCATCGGCTGCCTGCTGGAGACCCGGGGACTGAAGGTCAACTTGATGAAGTTCGACCCCTACCTGAACGTCGATCCCGGCACCATGTCGCCCTTCCAGCACGGCGAGGTCTTTGTGACCGACGACGGCGCCGAGACCGATCTGGACCTGGGCCACTACGAGCGCTTCACCCACGCCCGGCTCACGCGCGACAACAACCTGACCACCGGCCGCATCTACGAGCAGATCATCACCAAGGAGCGCCGCGGCGACTACCTCGGCAAGACCGTCCAGGTCATCCCGCACGTTACCAATGAGATCAAGAACGCCATGCGCAAGGTCGCGGCCGACTGCGACATCGTTCTCGTCGAGATCGGCGGCACAGTCGGCGACATCGAATCGCTGCCCTTTCTCGAGGCCATCCGCCAGATGCGCCAGGAGCTTGGCCGCGACAACACCGTCTTCGTCCACCTCACGCTCGTTCCCTGGATCGCCGCCGCTCAGGAGTTGAAGACCAAGCCCACGCAGCACTCGGTGAAGGAGCTGCTCTCCATCGGTATCCAGCCCGACATTCTGCTCTGCCGCGCCGAGCGCGCTCTGCCCCGCGACATGAAGGCCAAGATCGCCCTCTTCTGCAACGTGGAGGAGCAGGCCGTGATCACGGCCCGCGATGTCGCCTCCATCTATGAGGTCCCGCTCGGCTTCGCGCAGGAAAAGGTCGACGAGCTCTGCCTGAAGTATCTGCGCATCGACGCGCCCCCGTCCGACCTGACCCAGTGGCAGGAGATCGTGCACCGCGCCTATAACCCATTGGATGAAGTTAATATCGCGATCGTCGGCAAATACGTGGAGTACGAGGACAGCTACAAGTCGCTCAAGGAGGCGCTGGTCCACGGCGCGCTCTCGCACAATCTCAAGCTCAAGATCAACTGGCTCGAGGCCGAGGGCCTTGAAGCCGCGGACTACGCCGACCAGTTGAAGGGCTATGACGGCATCCTCGTGCCCGGCGGCTTCGGCAAGCGCGGCATTGAAGGCATGCTTAACGCCATCCGCTACGCGCGCGAGAGCAAGACACCTTACTTCGGCATCTGTCTCGGCATGCAGACCGCCTGCATCGAGTACGCGCGCAACGTCTGCGGCCTGACCGACGCCAACTCCGGCGAGTTCGACCCCTCCACCGCGCACCGCATCATCTACAAGCTGCGCGAGCTCATCGGCGTAGAAGAGATGGGCGGGACGATGAGATTAGGCGCCTGGGCGTGCGTGCTGGAGCCCGGCTCGCTCGCAGCGAAGGCCTACGGCGTCACCGAGATCTCCGAACGCCACCGCCATCGCTACGAGTTCAACCGCGAGTATGAGGCGGTCTTAACGGGTGCAGGTTTGCGCCTGACCGGGACCACGCCCGACGCCACCTACGTCGAGATCGTGGAGATCCCCGACCACCCGTTCTTCCTCGGCTGCCAGTTCCACCCCGAGTTCAAATCGAAGCCGCTTGAGCCGCACCCACTCTTCCGCGACTTCGTCGGCGCGAGCTATAAGAATCGCCAGGCGGCAAAAAAAACGACGGTAGCTAAGGAATCTTCTAACGTGAGCGCCAGCTGAATGTAATCCGGAGACAAATAATGAATACGGCGATAGAAATGCACGATTCGGAATGTCTCGCGATTGAAACAAGCGCATCGAGTCAAGGTTCAGTGCTCTTCGAAGCATACGTACATCGCACGGATGGCATACCAGGAAGAGCATCCGGCGAGGGTGGGGTACAGCATATTCGAATGAAGATAGACCACATGACTATTGAAGGTGAAGTAGGAAAACTACCCGCTGACATTTATGAGGGTTCTTTAATCGTTGGGCTTTCCGTTCAAAACAACATGATCCCATTTCCAGCAGCCTACTCGGAACCTGTTTGCCTTACTATGGGGTTTTCCGGCGATGCAAGAATTGTGACGATTCGAGGAAGTGCTATCTCGATCGAACCGGAAAACGAATTTAAATTTGTAGAGCTGTTCGAATCGTCACATTAACCGCTTCATTCGACTGAAACTCGCCACTATTCCCCCCTTGTGGTGCAATAGAAGCGTGAAGAACTTCCAGATCCAGAACGTCCCCGTCGGCACCGGCCAGCTCTTTCTCATCGCCGGACCGTGCGTCATCGAGAGCGAGCAGCACATCCGCACCATGGCGAATGCGCTGCAGCGCATTGCCGCCGACATCAAGATTCCGCTGATCTTCAAGGCCAGCTACGACAAGGCCAACCGCACCTCCATCAAAAGCTTTCGCGGCCCCGGCATCACGGAGGGCCTGCGCATCCTGAACGCTGTGCGCACGCAGAACAAGCTGCCCGTCCTCACCGATGTGCACACGCCCCAGGATTGCGCACAGGTCGCCGCGTCCGTCGACGTGCTGCAGATCCCGGCCTTCCTCTGCCGCCAGACCGACCTGCTCATCGCCGCCGCCGAGGCCACTGCAAAGACCGGCGGTGTCGTCAACGTCAAGAAGGGCCAGTTCGTCGCGCCGCAGGACATGAAGCACGCCGTGCAGAAGCTTGTGGATTCGGGTAACGAGCGCGTTTTGCTTACAGAGCGCGGCGCCAGCTTCGGCTACAACAACCTCGTCGTGGATATGCGCTCCCTGCCCATCATGCGCGGCTTTGCCCCCGTCGTCTTTGACGGCACGCACTCCGTGCAGACGCCTTCGGCTGCGAACGGCGTGAGCGGCGGCCAGCCGGAGTTCATCCCCGTGCTCGCGCGCGCGGCCGTGGCTGCAGGCGTGGACGGCGTCTTCCTCGAGGTGCACGACAACCCGTCGCAGGCCAAGTCCGACGGCGCAAACGCTCTGCATCTTGATAAACTTAAAGATGTTCTCGCAGAACTGCTCGCGATCCATGCCGTAGTCAATCGATAATCTTTCAATCTGTCATTCTGACGCTGAGCGAAGCCGAAGTGGAAGAATCTCATTAAGTTCACACCGGCAACGCTCTCAAAGGAATCACTCCCCTATGAAGAAGTTGGCTTGCTTCACCGCCCTCGCTGTTTTTTCAATTCCCTTCACGCTGCTCGCACAGACGCCCGGCCCGCAAGTCACCGCGCCCATCTCGACAGAGGCAATGCCGGCGGACACGCCCTACACGCCAGGCGCTATCTCTCTGAATGTCGACCTCACTGACGTCACCCATCGCGTCATCCAGGTCGACGAGACCATCCCCGTCGCGCCTGGCGAGCTGACGCTCTTCTATCCGAAGTGGATCCCCGGCTACCACGAGCCCGACGGCCCCATCTCGAAGTTCGCAGGCTTGGTCATCACCGGCAAGAAGCATGAGAGCATCGTCTGGCACCGCGATTTTGTGGACGTCTACGCCTTCCACGTCACCGTGCCCGACGGCGTGAAGGAGATCCACGTCAGCTTCCAGTACCTGCAGCCCGTGCGTCCTGCAGAAGGCCGCTTCACGGAATCCGATTCGCTCATCGACCTCGAGTGGCACACCGTCGTGCTCTATCCCAGCGGTCACTTCGCGCGCGACATCCAGATCACGCCCACGCTCAAGCTACCGAGCGCCGACTGGCACTTCGCTACGGCTCTCGATGTAACGAAACAAGATGGCACCACCGTCCACTTCGCCACCACATCGCTGAACACCTTTATCGACTCGCCGCTCTTCGCCGGCACGCATTACCAGCGACTCGATCTCTCGCCGGACGCTGGCGACATCGTTCACCTCAATCTCTTCGGCGACACCGACGCCGACATCGCGCTCACGCCCGACCAGATCCAGGTGAACAAGAACCTGGCCGCGCAGGCGCAGAAGCTCTACGGCTCGCATCACTACCGTCACTACGACTTTCTCTATCTGCTCAGCGATAAGGTCGGCGGCGTGGGCACAGAGCATCACGAGTCCAGCGAGGACGGCAACCCGGCGAATACCTTTACGGATCCACAGGCCAATGTGATCTACAGCGACCTGCTCGCGCATGAGTACACGCACTCGTGGAACGGCAAGTTCCGCCGTCCCGCCGATCTGTGGACGCCCGACTTCAACGTCGTGCCGATGCAGGGTTCCTTGCTCTGGGTGTATGAGGGCATGACGCAGTACTGGGGCTTCGTGCTCGCGGCGCGCTCCGGCCTGCGCACGCCTGCCGACACGCGCGACCTGATCGCCAACTACGTCGCCGGCTTTGACGCCAGCCCCGGCCGCGACTGGCGTCCGCTGATCGACACCGGCACACAGCCCGTCATCTCGCAGCGCGCGCCTGTGAGCTGGGTCAGCTGGCAGCGGCCCGAGGACTACTACACCGAAGGGCTTCTGATCTGGCTCGATGCCGACACCAGGATCCGCGAGCTCAGCGGCGGCAAGAAATCACTCGACGACTTCGTGAAGCTCTTCCTCGGCAAAGACAGCGGCAGCTTCGTCACCGAGACCTATACCTTCGACGACGTCGTCCACGACCTGAACGCCGTGCAGCCGTACGACTGGGCCGGCTTCCTGAAGACGCGCGTCTACGAGCTCGCGCCGAAGACGCCGGTCGACGGCATCACCCGCGGCGGCTACAAGCTCGTCTACACTGACGTCGAGCCTGCGTGGCGCGCCTATCTCGAGAAGTCTGCACCGACCGTCAGCTTCGCCTACTCGCTCGGCTTCGTCGTCGCGCCGGACGGCACCATCGGCAATGTCTGGTGGAACTCCCCGGCGTACAAGGCAGGC
>Ga0206820_1051_pt1 | contig 27169 bp, 23 predicted proteins | sample Alteio_BWOrgCont_84_FD_152857 | JGI IMG/M metagenome (GOLD analysis project Ga0206820, IMG submission 152857) | Enriched cells from forest soil in Barre Woods Harvard Forest LTER site, Petersham, Massachusetts, United States -... | ecosystem: Environmental > Terrestrial > Soil > Temperate forest >...
CAAGCGCAAACAATTAAATGCCATTAATCAGCATTTTACGGAAGGTAAAACCAAAAATCTGGGGATTGTTGTGAATGATCTTAAACAGGATCGTTTTGGATATGGCCGTTATGGCTACGGATATGGTTACGGGTATGGTTACGGGTACGGGTACGGGTACGGTTACGGGTATTATAGTGATTTGCGTTCTAAAAATAAAAAAGAGTTCTCTCTTTTGTCCTTTTTAGGATTGAAGCGTAAATGAATCAGCTGAAAATGGAGGAAAAAGAAAAAAATGCCGAAGCCTGGGATTTAGTTATCCAATCCAGGTCATCGTTCTTTGATCTAAATCTGAAAGATCTCTGGAAATACCGTGATCTTATTATGCTGTTTGTTCGCCGCGATTTTGTAGCTACTTATAAACAAACTATTCTTGGCCCACTCTGGCATTTTATTCAGCCGGTATTTACAACCATCATGTTCTTGTTTGTATTCGGAAAGATCGCGAACATTCCCACAGATGGTATACCACCTGTGCTTTTTTATATGAGCGGTATCACACTTTGGAATTATTTTTCTTCCTGTCTTAATGGGGCATCCAATACTTTTTTGTCCAATGCAGGAATTTTTGGAAAAGTTTATTTTCCAAGATTAGTTTCACCAATATCAATCGTTATTTCCAATATCATCCGTTTTGGAATCCAATTCTTGTTACTGATTCTGGTGATGCTTTGGTATGTAATATTTAAAGGGCTGGACCTTCAGCTGAGCTGGACCTGGCTTTTAATTATTCCTTTACTGATTGTTATGGCCGGCATGGGTCTCGGTTTAGGTATTATCATTTCCTCTATGACTACTAAGTACCGAGATATGAGTGTGCTTATCGGTTTTGCAGTGCAATTATTGATATATGCCACACCGGTAGCCTACCCCCTGTCTTTTTTAGCAGGAAAAAGTTATAAATGGCTGGTCAATATCAATCCATTATCTCCATTGATGGAGGCTTTCCGTTTTGCTTTGTTTCACAAAGGGACCTTTAGTGCAGGATCACTTATCTATAGTATATCCTTTATGTTGATATCATTTTTTGTGGGATTGCTGATGTTTAATAAAGTGGAACGTACTTTTATGGATACGGTATAAGTTTATATTAATTATGAGCGATAGTGTAATAAAAGTAGAAAATGTATCAAAGCAATACCGGCTGGGGCAAGTAGGTACTGGTACGATTTCTCATGATATTAACCGTTGGTGGCATACGATCAGGGGCAAAGAAAATCCCTATCTGAAAATAGGGGAGAGCAATGATCGTTCAGTTAAGGGAAGCAGTGATTATGTTTGGTCATTAAAAGATATAAATTTTGAAGTTAAGCGGGGAGAAGTATTGGGAATCATCGGTAGAAATGGTGCAGGAAAATCCACATTATTGAAAATTTTGTCGAGGGTTACCCAGCCTACAACAGGCAATATTAAAGTGAGAGGTAGAATTGCGGCATTATTGGAAGTCGGTACTGGATTTCATCCTGAGTTAAGCGGAAGAGAGAATGTTTTTTTGAACGGGGCTATCCTGGGAATGAGTAAGGCTGAAATAAAAAGCAAGTTCGATGAAATAATTGATTTTAGCGGGGTCGAACGTTATGTGGATACTCCGGTTAAACGATACAGTAGCGGTATGTATGTGCGTTTGGCTTTTGCAGTGGCGGCACATCTGGAGCCTGAAATATTGATTATTGATGAAGTCTTGGCAGTGGGTGACGCGGAGTTTCAAAAAAAGTGCCTTGGGAAAATGAAAGATGTTAGCGGACAAGGAAGAACAGTTCTGTTTGTAAGTCATAACCTTGAAGCAATATCAAATCTTTGCGACACTGGTATTTTGTTGCAGAATGGAATGATGGATATTTCCGGAAATATTGAATATTGTCTTAAAAAATATATAACTTCTTCACGAAATGCGAATCTAGCCGGAATATCCTTAAAAGACAGGTTAAAGCGAACAAATGGGAATGTCCTTTTTGAGGAAATAAAAGGCATTAAGAATGGAAATGAAACGTGGGATTTTAATTACGATGATGAGATTATTGTATATTTTAAAACGACTGCCCAAAAGGAAACGGACGGTTTATCATTTTACATGGCATTAAAACATCCCTTTTCCGGAGAAATAATATCAAATATTAAAACAATTATTACAGAAAATAAAATAAGAGCTGGAGAAAGTTTATGCTTTGAAATTACAATACCTCAAAGGACAGTGAGACCTGGACAATATGGATTATATTATGTATTGGGGAATAAAGAAGGAAAAATTTATTACGACGTAATTGATACGAATGTCAATATCCCAATGTTAAATATTAATCCATCAAGTATTGATATGGATGAAAATTCTGGCTTTCTTTCTATGCCTTTTAAAATGAAGAAAAATGCTTAGGATATTTCTGGGTAAATTAATAGCAATAAATTTCAAAAAGCTTGTTAATAAACTGCATGGTATGGGGGTATTTGAAGTGCTTGATTATAGAAAAAGTAATTTAAAGGGAGTAAATATTATTAGGGGAAATAATTGTAGTATTAATTATTCAGCAGTTTTAGATACCAAAGTGAAGGGTAAAATTACACTCCAAGGAAATAATTATATTGGAATAAATGCTGAATTGGGTACAAACAGACATATCAAAATCGGGTATAGGACATCTATACAAGATAGATGTATCTTGCTTGAAGATATAGAAATAGGTAATTATTGTTTATTCGCTCCAAATGTGTACTTAAGTTCTGGGCTTGGTCATTATTATAACTATAATGATAATCCCAATTTTTATATTAGAGACCAGGATTTTATTGCGCATACTGAAGATCCCGACAAACATTCAAGAAAAATAGTAATAGAAGATGATTGCTGGATAGGTATAAACTCAGTTGTTATGCCAGGCGTGAAAATAAGTAGAGGAAGTATTATAGGATCTAATTCGGTTGTTACAAAAGATGTTGAACCATTTTCAATTATGGTGGGTATACCGGCTAAACTTTTAAAAAAACGGCTTGAATTCACTACTAAATTGTATTTGCGATTTGATATTGACAATGATTTACCTAATTTTTACAAAGGTTTTTACCTTGATATGAAAAATATTCAAGGGGACCGTAAATCAGGAGGAATATCGACAAGTAATTGCTTCACTTTTTATTTAGATGAACGTGCAGAAAAAATACGATTGAGAATAAAAAACATAAGTAACAAGCCATTGAGAATAGCATATAATAAGCAATCCATTGCTTTACTAAGCAGTGAATTTGAGGAGATAACATTTAAGGCTATTCATACTGTTAAATTCCATGAATTTTTAATTGAAGGAGAATCAGATACTTATGGCGAAAAGTACACTTTAATTAGCGAAGTTAAAATGGTAAAATAATTTTTTTAAAACCTGAGTGAAGAATAGTATTTAAACTTTATTAATTCAAAATGAACTTGAAATCCATCATTTCTGAAATTATACCTGAAGGAATTAAACGAAAAATCAGAAAAATTTTTACTAAAAGAGGTAAAGAAAAAGCCTTTCTGAAGGGTTACGAAATGTTTTTACAGACTGGAAAAACCCCAAATGAAGCTCACATGGCTCTTATAGACTTATATTGTTTAACGAATGGGGAGTTTAATGAATCTTTCAACAAAAAAATTGGTTTAACGAATCCACCTATTAATGTTGATTCTGACCTTAGTGGTGTAGTTGGATCTTTTTCATTAGGAAAATTTGCTGATGTCAATTTTAAATTAAATCAAAAAGGTTATTTTCATTTTGACAAAAAATTAAGCAAAGAATTTTGTGAAAAACTATATCAATTTTCTTTAGTAACCCCTACTTCAATTCAAAGCTCAGACAAAAAAGTACTTTATGATTCGGAAAATCCTATGGCCGATGCTTATCGGTTTGATATGCAAGATGTAATAAATAATCCTGAAATACAGCAATTGGTGATGGATCCTGTCCTTTTAAATATTGCAAGAAATTATTTGAATTGTGAACCTATTTTTGATTTTGTTGGTTTGATGTGGACAACTGCATTTATGAAAGAACCTTCGGCCAGAGCTGCACAGTTATATCATTTTGATATGGATAGAGTAAAATGGTTAAAAGTGTTTATTTACATTAATGAAGTGACACTAGAAAATGGGCCACATTGTTATATAGAGGGTTCGCATAAGCCTGGTAATAAACCGGATGAATTGTTACAGAGGGGCTATGCAAGAATAAAAGACGAGGAATTACTTCCTCTTTATAGGCAGGCGGATGTTAAAATTGTTTGCGGGGAGGCTGGAAGTATTATGGTAGGTGATACGAAGTGTTGGCATAAAGGACAAAATTTAAAAAATGGCCACCGGTTGATTCTAGATTTTGAATATACGTCATCTTTATTTGGTGCTAATTATCCTAAATTAGCGGTTAAAAATAGTACACAGGCCTTTAAAGATTTTTGTAAAAAAAACCGAATATTCGCATCAAATATAGATTTTCAATAATTACGTGATATTTTAGACTATGTTGTCCAATAAATCAATTCTTATAACTGGTGGTACCGGCTCTTTGGGAAAAGAACTAACCAAAACCATTTTACAAAAATGGCCGGATGTTAAAAGACTCGTTATCTATTCCAGGGACGAGCAAAAGCAATTTCAAATGGCTCAGGAATATCCGGATACCATTTACAAAGCGATACGTTATTTTATAGGGGATGTAAGGGATTTGAATCGTTTAAGAAGAGCCTTAATAGGTATCGATTATGTGATACATGCGGCGGCGATGAAACATGTGCATATCGCAGAATACAATCCGGATGAATGCGTAAAAACTAACATTGGAGGAGCAGAGAATGTAATCATGGCGGCTCTTGAAAGTAAGGTGTCAAAGGTTGTAGCACTATCAACTGATAAAGCATGTGCCCCGATAAATCTGTATGGGGCCACTAAACTTACCTCGGATAAATTATTTATTGCTGCCAATAACATTAAAGGACATAGGGATATTAATTTTTCGGTGGTGCGTTATGGAAATGTAATTGGTTCGAATGGATCAGTAGTCCCGTTTTTTCTTAATAAAAGAAAAGAAGGCGTTTTACCCATTACGGAAGCTAGTATGACTCGTTTTAATATTTCATTAAAGGCGGGAATCGGGATGATACTTCATGCGTTAGAGACTGCTTGGGGCGGGGAATTATTCGTTCCCAAAATCCCCTCCTTTAAAATAATGGATGTTGCTAAAGCTATAGGTCCTGAGTGCGAACATAGGATTATTGGTATTCGTCCTGGTGAAAAAATACATGAAGAAATGATTACGACTTCTGATTCTTTTAGTACGTATGACCTTGGGAAATATTATGTAATTCTTCCCCAAGTGCCAAGCTGGAATTTGAAAGATTTTATTAAACAGTTTAACGCTAAATTAGTCCCTCAAGGATTCAATTATACTTCTGATAAAAATACCGACTGGGAATCTGTTGAGAGTCTGAGAAAGCAAATAAAGGAGTATGTTGATCCGACATTTGCGATCTGACAATGATAAAACCAATTCCATATGGCAAGCAGGATATTACGGATGAAGATATCCAAGCGGTTATTGAAGTATTGAAGAGTGATTACCTCACTCAAGGTCCCAAAGTCTTTGAATTTGAAAACGCTTTTGCCCGCTACATCGGATCCAAATATGCCGTGGCTGTGGCTAACGGAACTGGGGCGTTACATTTGTGTACCCTTGCATTAGGTGTTAAAGAAGGGGATAAAGTGATTACCACTCCAATAACTTTTGCCGCTTCGGCTAATTGTGTCCGATATTGTGGAGGAGATGTTGTTTTTTCGGATATCGATTCCAAAACGTATTTGATTGATATTGAAAAAATAAAAACCTTACTGGAAACTTCTCCTAATGGAACATATAAGGGAATCATTCCAGTTGATTTTGCAGGAAGGGCCGTAAATCTGGAAGCGTTTAAAGGGTTGGCTGAGGAGTATGGATTATGGATCATTGAAGATGCTTGTCATGCCCCCGGAGGTTTTTTTATAGATAGCAAGGGCCAGAAACAAAATTGTGGAAATGGAAAATATACGGATTTAGCTATCTTTTCTTTTCATCCCGTCAAGCATATCGCTACCGGTGAAGGGGGGATGATTACCACAAATAATGAAAGCTTATACGAAAAGCTACTGAGTCTTAGAACTCACGGGATCACAAAAGATTGTAATCTGTTCACCAACTCATCTACCTTTGCTTCGGGTGAAGAAAAGGAAATAACATATCCTGGATGGTATATGGAAATGCAGGCTTTAGGTTATAATTACCGACTTACTGATTTTCAGGCGGCTTTGGGTTTGAGTCAATTACAAAAAGCGGATAAGGGATTGATAAGAAGGAAAGAAATTGCTAAAGTTTATCAGGATGCATTTAAAGAAAAATCTTTTATAAAGGGGCAATCCGGTTTAACTGAGGGTCATGCCTATCATTTGTATATCATTGAGGTCAAGAATAGATTAGGGTTGTACAATTATTTGAAAGCAAACAATATTTTTGCTCAGATTCATTACATACCTTGCCATCTTATGCCTTATTACAAACAATTTGGATGGCAAGAAGGAGACATGCCTAACGCTGAACTATATTATACGCAATGTATTAGTTTGCCAATGTATCCTTCATTGACAGATAAGGAGCAAAGTTTTGTGATTGAAAAAATAAATAACTTCTATCATGGCTAATTTGGCGATCATTCCTGCCAGAGGAGGAAGCAAACGCATACCACGTAAAAACATCAAATTTTTTTTTGGAAGACCCATAATGGCCCGTGCCATTGAAGCTGCAATTAATTCACGACTATTTGATGAAATAATGGTTTCGACAGAAGATCCTGAAATTGCGGAAATAGCTCAACAATATGGGGCTAAAGTGCCGTTTATAAGAACGAATAAAAATGCAGATGATGTAGCGGGTACCGACGATGTAATTCTGGAAGTTCTGGCTTGTTATGAGAATATGAATAAACAATTTGATAGAGCCTGTTGTATTTATCCAGCAACTCCTTTAATAAGTGTAGAAAGACTTATCGAAGCATACAATAAACTTCTTCAGGGCAATTACGATACTGTTTTTCCTGTTTTAAGATATGGACATCCGGTACAAAGAGCACTCAAAAATGAAAATAATAAAATACAAATGGTCTGGCCTGAATACAAAGATGCTCGTACACAGGACCTTGAACCTTATTTTCATGATGCCGGTCAATATTATTGGTTAGACATAAGCAAATTTAAAATTCATAAGCAATTGTTCTCTCTCAACTCGGGATATATTGAGCTTTCAGAACTAGAAGCTCAGGATATAGACAATATGTCGGATTGGAATTTAGCGGAGCTGAAATATATAAGAAATAAGGAAAGTGAATCAGAAAAAAGAGCTTAAAAAAATTCTTTTTAGAGCAGATGGAAACTCGGCAATTGGTTTGGGGCATGTATACAGATGCCTCGCTATCGCGGAACGATTACAGGAGAACTTTCAATGCTATTTTGCTATCCGGCAGCCCTCAATTCAGTTGAAAAAAACAATTTCTAAAAATGCAACGCTTATTAAACTGAACCAGTATGTCGATTATAATGATGAAGCTCATGATATTGTTATAAAAATCGTTCCAGTTCATGGAATTGATATAATTGTTCTGGATGGTTATTATTTTGATACGGATTATCAAGAAATAATTAAGAAAAACTGTTCCTCTATTTTGGTAAGTATCGACGATAATCAACCCTTTCATTATGTTTCAGATGTTATAATTAATCATGCAGGAAACATATCGGAGGATAAAATATCAAGAGAACCAAGGGCGAAATTGTTGCTTGGATATAAATACTTACTATTACGTAAGGAGTTTATCGAACTGTTAAATAAGGGAAAAAATATATCAGGTATTTGTTCTGCATTAATTTGTTTTGGAGGTGCTGATCCTGAAAATTACACAAAGAGGATCCTCGATTGTATAAAAACAGACAAGCGCTTTAAAAAAATAGTAGTTATTGCCGGAGCATCCTATATGGAAAGAGAAGCATTGCAGAATTCAGTCAAAGAAAATCGTCACATTGAAATAAGGTTCAATCTGAGTGCTTCCACATTGGCTCGAATCATGCATCACATAGATTTGGCAATTGTCCCGGCAAGTACAATTGCTCTTGAAGCTTTTACAGCCAAAACGATACTAATTACTGGTATTACGGCAAGCAATCAGCAAAATATTTATGATGGTCTTGTAAAGGAAGAATCAGTTATAGGAATAGATGACTTTAGTCAGATTACATGTGAGAAATTACTGGCAGAAATTGATAAATTATCACAAGAATTTGATAACTATGTTTTTAAAGTGAATGCTGAAGTTAATGATCCTATTTTGGACACTTTTAATTCATTTGTTTAATTATAGACATGAATTCATGTGAACTTATTTACTTTTTTGTATGATTCGACAAATTACCTGCAGAAAGGCTACGCTAAAAGATATTTTGATTTATTATAATTGGGCGAATGAAGCAACTGTTAGGAAAAATGCGATCCATCCGGAAGAAATTAGACTTGACGATCACAAAGTCTGGTACATAAAAAAAATGAAATCAAGTTATTCTGATCTTTATTTTTTTAAAATGAAAGATAAGCCATTGGGTCAGGTTCGATTTGATAAGAATATTCATAATGACAGATATGAAATAGATTACTCCATAGATTTCCAGTACAGAGGTCATGGCTTAGGTCAAATTATTATAGATATGGCGATGAATAAGCTAATTGCCAAAACAAAAAAACAAATACAATTTGAAGCGCTAGTAAAAAAGGATAACTTAGCTTCTTCAAAAATTTTTATGAATCTTGGGTTTTCCCTGATTAATGAGTTAATGATAAACGACGTTACTTTTGAAAAATATTTTAAATAATCCTTCGCTTGAATAGCAGTATGCCAGATTTGTTTTTTGATAAGAAATACGAGACAATACCACTCAAAAAACTTAGAAAAATCGAAATTGAATTGCTGAAAAAGCAATTAGATTATATTATTAAAAATAGTTCTTTTTATAAGAAAAAATATCGTTCTGAAGGTCTTACGAAAAGAATCAAATTCCAAGATGTTTTTCTCCAATTACCACTTACCAGTAAGAAGGAGTTATTGGAAGATCAGGCTGAACACTCACCTTTTGGAAGTAATTTGTCAGTTAATAAATCTGCAATTAGCAGAGTTCACAGGACATCAGGAACTTCCGGTACCCCTCTTTTTATAGCGTTAACTAAAAAGGATGTTCAAACAACGGTTAATACTGGGGGAAGATGCTTTTGGTCCTCAGGGCTTCGACAAGAAGATTTGGTTGTACATTGTTTAAATTACTGTCTTTGGACAGGTGGGTATACCGATCATCAGAGTCTTGAAGTTACCGGAGCAGGAGTGATCCCCTATGGAACAGGTAATTCATCGGCACTCATCGAAACGATCCTGAAATTGAAAGCTAATGCTATACATTGTACACCTTCTTATCTTATAAAATTGGAGGTATTATTGCGTGAAGAGTTCAAAATGTCGCCCATAGAACTAGGGTTAAAGAAAGGTTTTTTTGGAGGTGAGCTGGGAATGCAGAACAGTGGTTACCGGAAAGAAATCGAAAAAAAATGGGGAATTAAGGCGATGAATGCCAATTATGGTCTCTCAGACGCCTTAAGTATGTTTGGTGCGGAATGTCAAAAGCGGACTGGTCTTCATTTTCATGGGAACGGGGTATTATTGGCAGAACTTATTGATCCTACTACAAAAGAGAATTTGGCAATAGAAAAAGGATGTATAGGTGAATTAGTGCTCACTAATCTTGAAAAGGAAGCCCAGCCTCTTATCAGATACCGAACACACGATATCATTCGCATTATTGACCACAATCCCTGTTCCTGTGGACGAACCGGCTTCCGGTTTGAAATTATAGGCAGAAGTGATGATATGATTGTTGTAAAAGGGGTAAACGTCTTTCCGAGTGCCATTGCAGAAATAATTTCCGAATTCCCCGAATTTTCATATCCGGAGTTTCAAATAAGACTCAATGCTCCACCCCCTGTAAATGAACTGAACATTTTAATCGAATGTAAGGCAGAACTGCTGGCAAATGCTGAGACCCTTATCGATAAAATTGTTCATAAAATGAAGAATAAACTTTATATTTATCCCAAAATTCAATTGGTGGAAGAAGGCTCACTTCCAAGGACAGAAGGCAAAACCAAAAGAGTTATAAAATTATACTGAAAATTAATAAAGCGAGTAAACTCCTGGGTTATGTATAATCGAATATCTGATTCTTATTATGCTTCTGAAATAGCTGACTATCTTGAAAAGAAACTGATTGGTGAAAATTGTGTCATTCAACAGCCATCTTCTGTAAATTTTATCAAAAACAATTCCTTAATTTTTGTAGATAATCAGTGGTGTAAAGATTTCGAGTTCAGTAAACTGGAAAAATACAGCGATGTATTATTAATTACGAATGATTTAAAAGGAAATAAACCCTCTTCTGCCTATATAATAACGCCTACACCCCGTTTAGATTTTATAAGAATACTTGAAAAATTTTTCATTAAAAAAAATCTGGTAGAAATCCATTCTACGGCCGTTATTGATAAAAATGCTAAAATCGGAAAAAATGTTTCCATTGGCGCTAACGCATATATTGGAAGTGAAGTAATCATCGGGGATAATACAGTTATTCATCCCAATGTTGTTATTTCAGGAAAGGTAATTATTGGAGAAGATTGTGTGATAAAGTCAAACGCTACCATTGGCAGTGAAGGGTTTAGTTTTGTTTTTAATTCTGATAATGCGCTTGAACATTTCCCTCAGATCGGAGGAATAATACTCGGCAAGCGGGTATGGGTTGGAGCCAACTCAACAATAGAGAAAGCTACCCTCGACGATACAATACTGGAGGATGATGTTAAAGTTGACGACCTCGTTCAAATAGGGCACAATGTAATTATAGGAAAGTCAAGTCAAATCACTGCCGGAGTTATCATTAGTGGCAGGGTTAAAATAGGATCCAGGTGCTGGATTGCTCCGAAAGCAGCTATTGATAACGGTATTTCAATAGGAGAGAATGCTCTTGTCGGAATGGGAGCAATTGTTTTAAAAGATGTACTACCGTCATCTGTAGTAGTAGGGGTTCCCGCAAAAGAAATACGAAAAAGATAAGGCATGCAATTCAAAAATGAAGTGATAGACGTTGGCTCAAAAAAAATTGGTGTAAATCAACCTTGTTTTATTGTTGCTGAAATTGGAATTAATTTCAATGGAAGCATTGATCTCGCAAAAAAAACGATCGATGCCGCCCTGTTGTCGGGTGCAGACGCTGTTAAATTTCAGAATTACAAAACGGAAGATTTTTTGATTGATAGATCGTTGACGTATGCCTATACTTCTCAAGGGAAGAATATTGTAGAGTCTCAATATGAAATGTTTAAGCGAAATGAACTTACCTCAAAGGATCTGACGGAATTGAAAAAATATTGCGACACTAAAAAAATAATTTTTTTTAGTACTCCGACCGGAACGGATACATTAAAAGAACTGGTAAATTTAAAAGTAGCCCTAATCAAAAATAGTTCTGATTATTTGACAAACTTGCCTTTTATTAAAGAAATTGCTGCTTGTAATATTCCGGCTGTTATATCAACAGGTATGGCAACTCTTTCAGAAATCGATGAGGCAGTCAGAACATATAAAGAAGCAGGCGGAAACAACTTAATCGTATTGCATTGTACTTCTTCTTATCCAACTCCGCCAGAAGATGTGCATCTCAGAAAAATACCGTCTCTTGCGACGGCTTTTGATTGCCTGGTTGGGTTTAGTGATCACTCTTGGGGTATAACTGCGGCTATGGGGGCTGTTACTTTAGGAGCTTGTCTGGTTGAAAAGCACTTTACATTCGATAAAAATTTACCTGGACCGGATCATCGTTTTTCTTCTGATCCGGAGGAATTTAAGCAGCTGGTGGAAGGAATAAGAATGCTTGAGAAAAGTTTGGGGAATTCGATGATCGGTCCTACGGCATCAGAAAAGGAGCCTAGAATATATTTTAGGATTTCTTGCACGGCGGCTCGTGATTTAACGGCTGGTGAACTGTTAAAAAAGGAACAGATTAAATTCTGTCGTCCCGGGCTTGGATTAGCTCCTAAAGAATTGGACAATATCGTCGGTAGAAAGCTTAAGTTTAACAAAAGGGCTGGAGAATATTTAAATTGGTCAGATTTCAATTAGTATATTAAAATGCAAAGAAATGGCTGGAGCTAAAGATTTTATTTTTAAAGAAAGAATAACCACTTATATTAACCAGGAGCTTTCCGAAGTGGAAAAAAAGTACGGAAAGGATTCCCGGCATTATCAGGCCTTAGCACTTCAGTATATCAAATCTCCTTTGGAAAATGTTTTGGGCGAAAATGAAAGAATGCGTCATTACGAGTCTGAAATGCATTTAATGTTTGAAGGAAAAGAGCTAAAAGGAGTTGAACGGCTATACGAAAGGACTATTTTAATTGAACCTTCTTCTGTTTGTGCGGCTCATTGCAGATGGTGTTTGCGTGGTCAATATCCGGTGTTTTCACTGAGAGAAGAAGATATTATTAATTTTGCCATGTATTGCGGCAGTGCGGAAGTAAAGAATGAATTAAAAGAAATATTGATTACAGGAGGAGATCCGTTTATGGTTCCACAGCGCCTTAAATTGATCATTGAACAAATTAAGCAATATGCCCCCAATATTGAAATTATACGAATAGGGACACGCGTGCCAATTCAGGACCCTGACAGAGTAAACGATGAATTATTGGATATATTCGAATCCGCCAAACCCTTAAAAGTTGAAATTGCAACGCATATTAATCACCCAGTTGAATTAACGGCTAAAGCGAGGGAAGCATACAAAAAATTGTACAACGTTGTTTTTAAGATATACGATCAGACAGTTTTATTAAAGGGGGTGAATGATGACTATGAAACATTGAACGAGCTATATGATCAATTCCGCTATTTGGGAATTGAGGCTCATTACTTGTTTCATTGTATTCCGATGCGGGGAATGAATCATCACAGAACTTCGGTAGAAAAAGGGCTTAAACTAATACGACAAATGACTTCATCGGGAGGATTTTCGGGAAGGGCAAAACCCCTTTTTACCTTAATGACCGATCTTGGAAAAATTACTATGTTTGAAGGTGCGATAGTTGACCGAAATAAAAATAATGAATTACTGATACAAACTAATTACAAGATTGGTACTTTCAAAAAAAGAAATCCTTCCTGGAAATTGCCCACAACTGCAATGGAAGATGAGAATGGATATTTAAGAGTTTGGTATCCTAATGTAGAAGATTAATTTTATACATTCCGACATAAAATGAATCTTCAGAGAAACATAGACGAATTAAAGGAAAATGGAGTAACTGTTTTTTCGAATGTTTTTTCAAAACAAAAATGTATTGAATACAAATTGAAGTTTAACTCAATACGGGATAAGTTAATCGAAAAAGCATTTAAAAACGATATTCCTTTTAATAGCCAGTCTCAATATGTTACCAATTACTTCAGGCATGATAAAAGTCTTTTGGAGTTGGTGTATAATGAAAACGTCAATGATGTTTTAAAAGTACTTTTAGATGAAAACCATGTACTGATTGATGCAACTGGTATTAACAGGAGGGCCGTAGAGAAAGATGTTAAAGGGTCTGTAAATAAAGGATTAGGCGCGGATTGGCATACGGATTCACGTTATCTGAACGGTCAAAGATTGGCAGAAGGTTTTAGCTACCTTTCTTTAATTATGATTGATGACTTTACTCCTGAAAATGGAGCTACTCATTATGTTCCAGGTAGTCATAAAAGACGAATCGTTCCCGAACGCAATGGAAATTACGATTTTTCATATATGGAAGGTGAGGCCGGATCGATCCTGATGATGGATTCAGGCATTTGGCATAAAGGAGGTGTATCTACCTTAGAAACAGATAGATGGGGTGTTTTTAATCTATATGGTCCATGGTTTATGAAACCTTACTTTAGGTTTCCTGACATGCTGGGGGCTGACTATGGAAAACAGATAAATTCGACTTATCGCCGCTTATTACATTATAATTCTACTCCGCCATTGAACGAGGATGAGCGGATGAACACACTTGTTAAAGATGTAGAAGAAAAAAATGAATCCTTAACCTAAGTGGTAAACGACTTCAAAAATAGAAAGATTCTTCTTGTTGTAGCTCACCCGGACGATGAAGTGCTGGGGTTGGGAGCAACAATGCACCGACTCATTCATGAACAAAATTGCGAAGTTCATGTTGTAATTTTGGGAGAGGGAATTACCTCCCGTTTAGATTCCAGAGATGTAAACAAATGGGAGAAGGAACTTGAAATTCATAAAGAGAACATTCAAAGTGCAAAGAAAGCAATAGGATTCCATTCTGTTAAAACCTTTGATTTCCCGGATAATCGTTTCGATACAGTTCCTTTATTAGACATTATCAAAACTGTCGAGCATGAAAAGAATGCGTTCAAACCGGAAATAATTTTCACACATCATGGAGGAGATGTAAATATTGATCATCAACGTACATTTGAAGCAGTTGTTACCGCTTGTCGTCCCTTAACGCAGGAAACGGTACGAACGATTATCTCATTCGAAACGCCTTCGGGAACAGAATGGAGGGCTAGTTCGGATCCCAAACATTTTTTGCCCAATCTGTTTTATGAAGTCTCGGAAAAAGATGTAAAGGCAAAAATATTGGCGATGGAATCGTATGAATTTGAAAAAAGGGCGTACCCTCATCCACGATCGCCGGAAGCTTTAAAAATTCAAGCCCAAAGATGGGGTATTGTTATAGGATGTGATCTTGCTGAAGCATTTTGTCTGGTGAGAAGCGTGCAAATAGCTGTCAAAAAATAGACTTCCTTAGGAGAATTTACTTTATTTTCTGCCATGCACGTCTTGTCCTACAGTATGTATTTAAGGTCGTCAAGAAATTGAAGTAGCATGTTGGAAGTGGAAAAAATAAAAAACATTGTAAGACCATCTTATTATGGAATCAAAAATTTCATATGTCTGCCGTTAGGATTTTACAAGTACTATAAAGTAAATAAATTTACAGAAGTTCAAAAAAAAATTGCCAAAAAATTCAAATTTTTCAAAAAAAAGAGAACAAATGAAAAGGATCAAGGTGTTTTATTAGTACAAATGGTTAAGAATTATGAATATACAATCAAGCTTGCAGCTGCTAGCAAAGCAATTGCCGAAAAAAGGAACTTAGAGGTGAATTTTTATGAAGTGGATATCAATTGGATATGGAAACCTACCTCTTGGGCCTGGAAAACAGAAAAATTTAAAGTTCTATATGATGTTTTTTTTACTGGTAGTTTAGAGAAAATTCATTTATCATTCGGCGGTAAAGTCATTTTTAGAACTTCAGAAAAATATAGAGATCAGAAATTTATTAAGAGGGAGTTGAATAAAATTCTTGATAATCTTAAAGATGAAAAGGCAGAGAGTATTTTATCCTTAAGATTTGAGGATGTTCTGGTTGGTGATTTAATTTATGATACCTATTTAAGATATTTCTTTCAACCAACTGTTGAAAGAATAGATAGGAATGTTGCTCATACAATAGAAGTAGCTTTAAATGTTTTCTATAATTTCAAGTTGTTTTTAAAACGACATAATGTAAGATACTTGTTAAATTCGTACAGTTCTTATATCCAACATGGAATTCCAGCTCGTATTTGTTTACATAATGACATTGGAGTATCTACGGTCGGTTCCAATGATTATCTAATACAAGAGCTTTACAAAGATTTTCCTTTCCATATTAATAATCATACACTATTTGATAAAGAAAGGAGGCTTAGCATTGAGCAATTGGAGTTGGCCAAACAGAGACTAACATCCAGGTTTAAGGGGCAAATTGATTCAGCGACTAGTTACATGAAAGTTTCTACATATACCAATACGGTTATGAGTGATGAACTTCGGGAAAGGTTTTCAGAAAGACCCAGAAACATTGTGATTTATGCCCATGATTTTTATGATTCTCCTCATACGGATAGGTTATTGCAGTTTCCCGACTTGTATCAATATTTAAAACAGACATTAAATGAATTAACAGACTTAACCGATACAACTGTATTTGTTAAAATACATCCAAATGGATTAAAAGGATGTAAAGAAATGACGATAGATTTAGTCGGTAATTTGAAAAAAAAGCACATTCAAATTTTGGATGAATCCATTTCTAATCTGAATATTGTTGAACTTAAACCTGATCTGATTTGTACAGCTAGAGGAACTATTGGGATCGAAATGGCTCACTTTGAAATCCCTACGGTTGCCTTATATGATAATATATATAACAATTTCAATTTCGTGCATACCTGCATGGATAAGACAAGTTATTTTTCCATTTTGAGAGACAAGGAAAAACCTGTCATTGATTTTAATAAAGAAAAAATATACAGTTTTTATTACCAAGCCTATATAGAAAAAGCCGTTCTGGAGGCAGATAATGCCTTCCTTCTATTACATTCATATAAAGAGAATACTTATTGCGATGAATATTTGAAATTTATTTTGTCAAAATTGGACAAAGTGTTTTCTGAAAAATTTATTGGGTATTATTCTGATGCATTTAATCAAATTCAACTCAATAATGAAAGAATTTCTTTTAAATAAAAGATAATTATATAATCAAATGCCGCAGCGTTCTCCTGCCCCCATAACGCTTTTCGTATACAATCGTCCCTTACATACAAAAAAAGTACTGGACACGCTTTCAATTAATCCGGAGGCCCGACACAGTATTCTCTATATATACTGTGACGGCCCTAAAAGTGATGCGAATATTGAGATTCAGAAAAAAATAGCAGAAACGCGTCTTATTGCTAAAACCGAAAATAGATTCAAGGAAGTTTTCGTCGTCGAACAACTTGAAAATAAAGGTTTGGCCAATTCCATTATTGATGGGGTTACGGAAGTCGTAAATAGACATGGAACAGTAATCGTTTTAGAGGATGACATTGTAACCTCTCCAGGTTTTTTAAAGTATATGAACGATGCTTTGAAAGTATATGAAAACGAAACAAAAGTAATGCACATTAGTGGCTATATACTTCCGGTTAAGAAAAAATTGCCTGAGACATTCTTTTACAAACCGGCCACCTGCTGGGGTTGGGCTACCTGGGCAAGGGCCTGGAAATACTTTGAAAAAAATGCAGAAAAGCAAATAAGGGAACTAACTGATAAAGGACATTGGAAGGAATTTACGGTTGACTATTCCTATATGGGATATAAATCACACTTGGAAGCGAATCTTGATGGACGATTGAATACTTGGGCAATTTTCTGGTATGCCTCCATCTTTTTGGCTGGCGGTACCTCATTGCATCCTTATCCTAGCCTTGTTCAGAATATTGGGACGGATGGTTCCGGAATACACAGCGGAGGGGATGAAAATTCTACAAGTCCGTATACTTGGGAAAATTTGGCGAAAACGATTGTTGTTGAGCACAAAGTCGACTTTCAGGACAAAAGAGTATATAGGCTAATTAGAGATTACCAAAAACCGTCACCTTTACCTGTTCATAGCAGAATTCGTAATTTTATGAGTAGAGTAAAAAATAAGCTGAAGTCCGTTATTGGCTATTGTCTTTAACCTTTTTTATTTGACTAAGATATTACATATCGCAACAAATATTTCTGGTGGTGCTGGAGTTGTCAATATACTCAACAAAAATCTTAGGGAGAATGGCTTGGATTCTAAAATACTTTGCTTAATTCCTAATAAAGAGCCTGATCCCAACACATTTTCGTGTGAGCATAATCCGGCAAATATCATGGATAGATTTTTGCGAAAAGTGGGGATATTCACTCGAAATGATTATAAGGCGCATGACAAACTTTTGGGTAAAAAAGAGTTCAATTACCCTTTTAGTTTTCCTCAATCGGACTATGATTTAGCTATTCATCCTTTGGTTAAAGAGGCAGATATTATTCATTTTCACTGGATAAGTGGCTTTTTAGATTTTAATTTTTTCTCAAAGGTCAATAAGCCCTTTGTCTGGACGTTACACGACATGCACCCCTTTACCGGAGGATGTCATCATTCCCAGGGTTGCAACGGTTATAAAACAAATTGCGCAGATTGTCCTCAGCTAATGGGAACCAAAAGCACCGATTACGCAAGGCAGAATGTAGACTACAAACAGAAACACATGTATAAGTTGAATATGCATATTGTTGCGCTAAATACGTATATGTATAGTTGTTCCTCTTCCAGTATTCTGTTTGGAAATTATCCTCATCAGATCATCCCGAATAGTGTTGATACAGACCTTTTTCTTTCCCAGTCAAAAGAAGTGTCTAGAAAAATGTTCGAGATGAACTCCGAAAAAAAGATTCTGGGCTTTTCTTCTTCCTATTATGCCAGAGGAAAGGGAGCGGATCTATTGGGGAAGGCCATGCAGATTCTGAACCCGGAATTTCCAGATATTGAACTGTGTTATATTGGAAGGGAATATCCGGAATTAAATGCCGAAAACATAAAATACAAGGGTCGGATAAATGATCCTTCCCAATTATCTCATTACTATAGCGCAATAGATGCTATGGTGATTCCCAGCCGGGAAGATAATTTGCCTTCGGTAATGTTGGAATCATTTGCCTGTGGCAGGCCAGTGATTTCCTATAAAGTAGGGGGCTTGGCCGATCATGTGATAGAAGAAAAAACCGGTTGTTTCGCGGCTGAAGTAACAGCTGAGGCACTGGCTTTTGCGATAAAAAAGTTCATTTCCACCTCTGAAAAATATAAAGAGCAAGATATTCGGAAATATGCTGAACAGGAGTTTTCTGTTAAAATACAGACGGAGCGTTATGCAAAGCTTTACAAAGAAATTGCAGGGTCTTAATCGTTAGATAGTCGAAATTAAGAGTACTGATCTGAAAATTCCATTACAGTCATTAATTGTTGGGTTTCTTAATATTAATTTTTACATTCCCAAATTTGTGCTTTACGTATTGGGTCAAAATCTTACATCTCTTTTCTCTGTCAATATGTCTGATTTTTTGTAAAAAAATGCGTCTGCATTTAAATTTCGACATGACACTTAACTACTTCATCAAAAATCTTACATATGTAAGATTTCGAGCCATTATGTGACGGCAGATTTTCAAAATTCCAATTACTTTCATCGCAATTAAATATTAATTGAACTAAAAACCATGATGATGAAACAATTCAACTTTATTAAAAACAGGATGGCTATCATAGCTGTTTTAATTATCTGCTTTGCCGAAGCAAAAGCACAATGGCTAACCACCGGTAATCCACTTAGCGGCGGGGAGGTATTAGGATCAACGAACTCATTCCCTTTAGTATTCCAGACCAATGGCACTGAAGCTGCAAGATTTTTAACGGGTGGTCAGCTTGTATTTGGAAGTACATCATTAGTTGGGACAGAAATGCTTAGCTTACAAGGTACTCAAAATAGTAATCTTGGTTTCTTAATGAAAAATTCTTCAACTGGAACCTCAGCAGAAGCTTCTATAACTCTTAGGAATTCATCTACTTATGGAGGTATATTTCTACCAGGTACTGGTTATACTCCTTATGGGGCACTAGCTCCAAATGTTACTACTATATTTAGTCCTAACACTTCTGGAATAGCCTTAATGGTAGATGCAGCTGGTCCAATAACATTTAGTGCAGGAACTGGAACACCTGCTACTGAAATTGCAAGATTTGTTTCTACGGGCGAATTAGGTTTGGGTACAACGACTCCTGGTTCCAATTTTCTTATAGATGCTGTAAGAAGTGTTAATGCTGGAGTAGCTGGTAGAATTACAAACGTACATACTGGAAATAATGCTTATTGTCAATGGAATGCAACTAACGCATCTCATTATGCTTTATTCGGTATAGTTGGAACAGGAACTAATACAATAAATAATGAAATTCAGGATGGATCATATTTTGAAACAAATGGCTCTGCTGCCACTTTTGCTATTACTACCAATAATCCAATGTCGTTTTGGACAAATACAGCTCGGAGAATGACTATTACTGGAGGTGGCGACGTTGGCATAGGATCAAGTACTCCTTCTGGTATTTTGGATGTAGAGTCAAGTTCTGAGAATATTATATTAAATCCTATCGGTACAGGTACGGGTTCGGGAAGGGTTGGCATTGGTACGACAAGTCCTGCTGAATTTGTGCATATAGAAAAGGATCAGAATGCGCCAACTTCGGTTATACTTTTCAATACTACTTCAGGCACAAATGCATCTACAAGATGGGCATTAGGAGATGGTATTTACACAACCGGATTTTTTCATTGGAATTCAGGTTCTACAGCCGGAACTTGTGCTAATTGTGGAGAATTAGAAGAAAAAGCTCCTGGCGGATTTAGTTTCATGATGTCTAATTCAACTGTTGGGGCTGATTGGAGATTTTATACGAACAGCGGTACTCAACGCATGATTATACAACAAGGAGGTAATGTAGGGATTGGAACCGCAACTCCTGGTGCACTTTTAGATGTTGCCGGAAATGTTAACATTTCATCTACTAATGCATACCAAATTAATGGTTCAAACGTAGTTTGGCATAATGGAAATACTCAAAATATTTTCGTTGGGCAAAATGCTGGTAATTCAACTATGACAGGTAGTCAGAACTCTTTGATTGGTAATAATGCAGGTACATCTATCACTTCCGGAAATGGAAATACAGTTATGGGATTAGACGCATTTGAATATAACACCACTGGAGGAGGAAATACAGCTATAGGATTTCTTGCACTTGAAGGAAATAATGGAGGTGGAATTACTGGAACTTACAATACAGCTCTAGGAGCCGCTACCCTGAGCGGCAACACTACTGGAAGTTTTAATTCAGCTGCTGGGATTAGTGCTCTTGCTGATAATACCACGGGCTCTTACAATACAGCAAATGGTTCTGGTGCTTTAGGAGACAATACAGTAGGAGCTTATAATACCGCTATTGGCGGTAATGCAGGTGGAGCATATAACAATAATAATTATAACACCTTTGTTGGCTATTATGCTGATGTAAATGCCAATAACCTAAGTAATATGACTGCAATTGGAAACGGAGCTATTGCGTCTTCAACATATAATTTTGTATGCGGAAACGCTACGGTTAATGGAGTATTTAGTACTGCTGGCTTTTCTGCAACCAGCGACGGTCGTTTTAAAACCAATATAAAGGAAAATGTAAAAGGTCTGGAATTTATCAAAGGTCTTCGTCCTGTTACTTATAATTTAGACACAAAGAGTTTGGACGATTTTATAATACAAAATATGCCAGACAGCGTTAAAGCTAAACACAGAATGGGTATGGATTTTATAGCATCAACAGCTAAGGTTCATTCTGGCTTCATTGCACAAGAAGTAGAAAAAGTTGCTCAACAAGTGGGTTATACATCTTCTATAGTTACTCACCCAGTGAATAATAATGAGCCTTATGCCTTAAATTACGCAGAACTTGTCGTTCCTTTGGTAAAAGCTGTTCAAGAACAACAGGCAATGATAGATAGTTTAACTTCGGTTACAAAAGCTCTCCAAAACCAAATCAACTCATGTTGCAGTAACAGCCAACAAGGAATGAGAATTGGTAGTAATAATTCTAATGGTACTGGAAGTGTCGTAACAGGAAGCGATTTTAACAATATCGCGAATAGCTCGTCCATTCCAGCCGCAACTCTTTACCAAAATAATCCTAATCCATTCGGTCAGCAAACTAACATTCAGTATATTGTTCCAACAACTAGCCAAAGTGCAAGCATCATGATCTTTGATCTGCAAGGCAAACTCGTAAAAACAGCTGCAGTTACAAATTATGGAAGTGGTTCAGTAACGATAAATGGAAATGAATTGTCTCCTGGAATGTTTGTTTATTCCCTGGTAGTGGATGGGAAAATCATTGATACCAAAAGAATGATTTTAACCCAATAAGTTTTAGCTTTCTTGATGAAAAGTAAAAGGCCGGTTGTTATATCGGCCTTTTTTATTAAGTCAACTCATGTTTTTTTACAAATTGCCAATTCGTTAATCTTTAGACAGTACAAAATCATTAAGTATCAGGTAATCCATTCCATTATCGTAAAAACAACGAATGGCCTCTCTGGGGTGATTGATCATAGGTTCACCCATTACATTGAGAGAAGTATTCATGAGAAGGTATTCCCCGGTTAACTTGCCGAATTCATTAATCAGGCTCCAGTAGCGTTCGTTGAGTTCTTTTTTTACTGTTTGAGGCCGGAGTGTATGATCGGCATGAACAACAGCTGGTATTTTATTTCTTTTTTCGGGCTTGCAGGTAAAGGAAGTGATCATAAAAAACTCATCCCGGCAGTTTTCAAGATAGTCTTCTCGTTTTTCCCAAAGAAGGGAAGGGCAGAAGGGCCGAAAAGCTTCCCTGAATTTTACTTTAGCATTGATAATATCCTTGTTTTCAGACCTGTTAGCACTCATTAAAATGGAACGGTTACCCAATGCGCGAGGTCCACTTTCCATTCTTCCCTGAAACCAGGCGACTATTTTATTATCAGCCAATAGTTTAGCCGCATGCTGCGGCGCATTGTCAACTTTTGTATATTTTAAATTCCTTGCTTTTAATATGACTTCGATTTCTTCGTTCGAATATTCAGGTCCGTAGTACAGATCCCGCATTAAATGAATGGGAGCTTCAGGTTTTGCATCATAATAAGCCTGTAAGGCTGCTCCTACTGCCAATCCCGCATCTGCCGGGTTTCCATATATCGTGTGAAGTTTTACTTTTCCTGTTTCCCAGATACGCTGGTTTAGCTTAACATTCAGGAAGATGCCTCCTGAACAGCTCAGGTTTTGCGTTTTTTCTTTTTCCATCCATGGAAAAATGATATTGAAACATTGTTCTTCCAGAACGCGCTGGGCCTCAGCGGCAATATCTTCCCGTCCGTATTTGTCTACTAACTTTTTAATTTCGTCCGCATCCCTGAAATGGTACTGATTATAGCCATTTTCATTGTATACGTTCAGATCTCCGAAATCATGTTCATAGATTATCTCTCCATTTTTGAACTTGGGATAAAATGAATCAAGCAAGCCCTTTAGCTTGTCCCGTTTTCCATAGGGATCAAGCCCCATTGTTTTTCCTTCCCCATCTCCATGCATCCATCCGATGGCTTCCGTTACATTGCTGTAAAACCATCCTAAGGAAGCACCGTACCCAAATCGTTTCAGACAGCTTAGTTTTCCATCTTCCGCCCTCCAGATAGTAATGGAAGACTCGTCTCCATGCCCATCCATTGTCACAACCAATTGTTTTTCGCGGGTCCCGCTGGTGTAATAGGCGGAAGCTGCATGACTTTGGTGATGTTCAATATGAACAACTTTAGTATGGGAAGCGATTTTAAATTTCTGAATGTAGAGCGGTAATTCCTGCTGCCAGCGTATTCTTGTTTTTTCTTCTTTTTCTTTTTTCAATACACTTTTAAGTGTTGATTTCAGGGTCGGGCCTTTCGTTTCTTTTTTATAAATTCCCTCAAATAACAAGCTGAGAGAAGAAATTGGACTTTGGCTGGGTATGGCGATCACGTCAATATCATTCATGGATAATCCCTGAGATCGAAGACAGTATTCAATGGAACGAAAAGGTAAACCAGGAGAGTGTTTAATACGGTTAAAACGTTCTTCGGCAACATCCGCGACAATTTTCCCATCTATAATTAAGGAAGCGCTGCTGTCGTGACCGGCATGAACCCCAAGTATATTCATATACATATATTGTTAACTTTGGCAAATATACTATAATATGAGGTAAATGAAGCGGATAGCCCTCTTTTTCGACAGACCTTATGTGGATGCGCATTTTTGTTTCACTGAATTAGCCAGAAATCTGGCGGAAAGAAATTTCCAGGTTGATCTGTACCATATTCCAAATCCCTATAATCTTTCTCCTGGTTTTTTAAATGATGAAATAAGGGTGAAGCAATTTCCGATCAGCAAGACCCAGAAACTGGATTTTTTTTTAAAAGCTTTGTTCACGGATAAGTTAAAGTACGATGCCATCATAGGGACTCCAATAAATGGGGCTGTGATGGGTGCCCGTATAGCGAAAAGGGAAAAAATTCCTTTTTTCTATCTGGCGGATGAAATATTTGACCCCTTGACGAAATACCATAGCATCGCTAATTGGGAAAAAGCCAAGAGGCTGGATATTGCGGCAAACAATAAAGCTGCAGCGTCGATTGCTTTGGGAGAGGAAAGATACAAGTATCAAAAGAAAGTCAATCATTTACCGGACAGCCTTCCCTATTTTGTGATTCCAAATTCTCCTTCAGGAGAAGTAAAAAAGCTTCAGAGTAGTTATTTCAGGGATATATTTGAAATAAAGGATAGTAAACCCATTGTCTTATTTATTGGTACACTTGGTTGGAATTTGGCCAAATTGATTTACGAGCGGACAAAGGAATATCGGGACAAAGAATATCATCTGATCTTCCATGGGCGCACCAAAGGACTGATGGGAGACGGGAATGCCCATCCTTTCATTAAAGTATCTGGCCAGCCATTGCCCTCGACTCTTTTAAATTATGCAGTTAGTTCGGCTGATCTGGGGCTGGTACTCTATGATAAAACGATTCCCCAGGAACAGAACAACGGTTGGACAGGAGGTAAAATCGGCACTTATTTTAAAAATGGGTTGCCTGTTATTGCAGGCAATCTGGAGCAATTCAAGGTGTTCGAAGAAAAGAATATTGGAACATTTTGGGACGCCAAGGTAGAAATTGATTTGATAATAAAAAACACATTGAATAAAATCACTACACTACAGAAAAATATACCTGATTTCTATGCCGAACACTACCAATATGAGACTTTTTTTGACCGGTTTTATTCTTTTTTATTAAAAAAAATCCTATAAAAGAAGGAATCAAATACATGCCCCAGCTTGGCGCAATTCGAGCTATAGCAGTTATTGCCGTGGTTAATCTGCATTGGTCTGTTAATCTGCACTGGCTTGGTGAAATCTGGGGTATGGCCATTGGGGGAGTAGGAGGAGTGATACTCTTTTTTGTTTTAAGTGGCTTCCTGATTACTTCTATTCTCTTAAATGAAAAATATAAACTTCGGGAAGACAGTAAAAATAGATTAATCATTATTAAAAATTTTATTGTGAGACGAACCCTTCGGATATTCCCAATCTATTATTTATACATTTTATTTTTTTATTTTGCGGGAGATCCCTATATCAGAAGCCATTGGCCCTGGTTTTTTACGTATTGTTCCAATATTTATTTTTTCAAAATTCAGGCGTTTGATACTAATTTGTATAATCACTCCTGGTCTTTAGCCGTTGAGGAACAATTCTATTTGTTTTGGCCATGGTTGTTATTATTTATTTCCCGGAAGAATGAAAGCAAACTGATTATTTCGATGATCCTCCTCGCTCTTTTGTCGCGATTTGTATTGGTAATTCTGGGTTGTTCAGATCTCAATAATATTGTTTTTACATCCAATACGTTTGATGCTTTTGGTTTGGGAGCGTTGTTAGCATACTTAAAAATAAATGAGAGGTCATTAAAAAAAATGTCAGGCGTCTATAAGTTTTTTAAAAATAATTATGCGTTTTTAATTTTTGTTCCTTTAATTCTTTCGATGTATTTGTTTTTTAGCAGGTCGTCCATCGCCGTTAGTTTATTTCCCATATTTTTTCCATTGATTTATTCCTTATTCTCCATCTCATTGATATATAAGGCAGGAATTGGTTTCGAGGGGAATGCCAGGTATTTTTTTGAGAATAAAATTGTACTCTATATTGGTAAAATAAGTTATGGAATATATCTTTACCATAAAGCTGTTCCTTGGTTATATAAATGGATTTCAGGCAAAACCGGATATGAATTGCCTGGAAATGAGTATGTAATATATTGCATTTATTTAGGAACCGTAATAGGAATCGCAGGCTTATCCTGGTTCCTGTTTGAAAAAAGAATAAACAAGTTGAAGTATTTATTTAACTACTCTGATGGAAAGAAAAAGCTGCCCGATTTGCAATAATTCCGAGAATAATACCCATTGCGTAGTAAAAGAAATGTATTATAATACTCAGGAGGAATTTGAGTATATCCAATGCAGTAATTGCGCTTGTCTTTTCTTACAAGCGGTACCGGAGAATATGGAAAAATACTATCCCGACAATTATCATTGCCACCATGTTTCCTTGCAAAAAAGAAGCCTAATGGACAAAATAAGAACACATCGGGACAGGGAAGTCCTCTTGGGTAAAAAAATAGGTATTGGAGCTTTTTTTAACCAATTTAAACCAGCTCCTGATCTGCTTAAAACACTTTCATTCTTAAAAATGAACTTAAATTCCAGGATGATTGACATTGGTTGTGGATCGGCTGCTTTATTGATTCAGCTGGAATCCATGGGATTCAAAAACCTGAGCGGGATTGATCCCTTTTTGCCAGATGAGTTATTAAGCCGCGATACGGCAATTAAATTTAATAAAGGTAGTGCATATGATGTTCAGGATAAATACGATGTGATCATTCTGAACCATTCTTTTGAGCATATGACCGATCATCTATTGCTATTGAATCATCTGAAAACGATCCTGAATCCTTCTGGAAAAATCTGCATACGAATACCGGTGGTCGGTGGATTTGCCTGGAAAAAATACAAACAAAATTGGTTCCAAATAGATGCTCCGCGGCACCTGATAATTCATTCGGAAAAAAGCCTCCGGATGCTTGCCCGGCAGACAGGATACGAAGTCTATAAAGCTATTTATGATTCTGAAATAGTACAGTTTACCCGGAGCGAAATATACAGCAAAGGTATTTCAAGCGTTCAGTTTTTATCAGATTATTCCGGTGATCTGTCTCGTTTTTTTTCGGAAAAACAATTGGCTGATTGGAAAACGCAAACCTCGGTCTTAAACAGGGAAGGCAAGGGTGATCAGGCTGCATTTTTTTTAAGGGTATCAGAATGATAAAAGCAGACTGTTCGATTCTTATACTGAGTTACAAAAACAAGAAGTACCTCGAAAACCTCCTTCCAACAGTGGAATTGCTTTTGACAAACACTAAAGAA
>Ga0206820_1052_pt1 | contig 27163 bp, 26 predicted proteins | sample Alteio_BWOrgCont_84_FD_152857 | JGI IMG/M metagenome (GOLD analysis project Ga0206820, IMG submission 152857) | Enriched cells from forest soil in Barre Woods Harvard Forest LTER site, Petersham, Massachusetts, United States -... | ecosystem: Environmental > Terrestrial > Soil > Temperate forest >...
TTTCGGATCATTCAATATTTTAACGCTTTCCGAATTGAAACGGGCAATTTGTTTCAGCATGGAAATATGGCGAAGACTAAAGATGTTTTTGCGCTGCGCAAAAAGACCATTTATTCCTGATCCGCAGTATTCCAGGCCGCTCGGAATATCCTGCACACTAAAGGACATAGAAGTAGTCCTGATAGGAATATCCAGTTCTTTGAATAATTGAGTGAGCAGGGGATATGTCAACTGATTAAATACCATAAAACCGGTATCGATAAAAATAGCTGTACCTTCTTCATCAACTGTTAGTGTATTGGTGTGACCACCGACATAGTCATTCTTTTCATAGACCGTTAGGTCGTATTTTTTATGAAGGTAATGCGCGCAAGCCATTCCCGCTATTCCGCTTCCGATAATGGCTAGTGATTGCATGTTTTATTAAATAAATAATGACTCACCATCCATTCATTTCCATTGTTGTATCCCCATAATTCCGCGCAAGCCATATAGAAAAGCCTCCAGTACACAAACCATTTAATTGCCTGATTTTTACCATATGTTTTTTCAAAGATTGAAATGATTCTGGACTTGTTTGCAGTCATATTCTGCAACCAGGTTTCGGACGTTTTACTATAGTGCAAACCGCTTAACTTCCAGTGTCGTTCGACCCTGAAATCAGTATTGAAATAAAGCAACAAGTGGTCGCTGGGCATTATCCCGCCTGTGAAAAAGTATTTGCTCATCCAGTCACTTTCATCTCTCACTTCAAATTTGTAAGCAAATTCCTTATGTGTAAAAATGTGAACAAATAGTTTCCCCTTATCGTTTAAAAAGCCTGCAACTTTCGCCAAAAGCTTTTCATAATTGCGCATGTGCTCAAACATTTCTACTGAAACAACCCGGTCGAATGTTTCGTTGATACTAAAAACACTCATGTCTGCCGTAATTACTTCGATATTTTTCAACCCTCTTTCGGCAGCTTGTTGATCAATGTATTGTTTTTGTGTACGGGAATTGGAAACAACTTTAAAATGACTATCTGGAAATTTATCAGCCATGAATAAAGAGAGGGAACCCCAGCCACAACCAAGTTCCAAAACACTTTGTCCATTTTTAAGTTCTGCCCTGGAACAGGTAAGCTCCAGCATATCCCGTTCTGACGTATCCAGATCTTTTATACCCTCTCTCCAATAGCCGCTTGAATACTTTAAGTGTCTGCCCAGACATAACTGATAAAATTCAGTAGGAACTTCATAATGTTGTTCATTTGCGGAATTAGTATCAATTGCAATCGGAGATTGCCTTAATTCATCCAGGAGCCTGCCGAAATGTTGTTGATTCGCTTCCGGACTACCCTTGTCCTCTTCCCGGAGACGTTGTTCCAATAAGCTGCGAATACCTTTTCGCAGCATGAAATCGGGGATTAAATTTTTTTCGAGAAGAGAGGTATACCACATGACACGGGATTAATTGTCCGGTTAACGATTAACTTTTTTAAACCAGGGTATAAATACACTTGTTGTGCGCTGGTATTCCCGATACAAATCTCCTTTTGATCGTAAAGATTGTTCTTCGGTCAAAGGGATGCCAGTCAATTTGAAAATCAGGTACAGCATTGTTACCGGACATAGAATGGAAATCCAGCCATAAGGAGAAGCTAAAGCAAATGTGAAATAGCCAAGCCATATGATCCATTCAAAAAAATAATTAGGATGGCGGGAATAATTCCAAAGACCTCTCTGGCACACTTTGCCTTTGTTCTCCGGATTTTTTTTAAATTTTTTTAATTGCGCGTCAGCAATAGCTTCCCCGATAATTGCCAGAAGCCAGATCAGAAAGCCTGTTTTTTCAAGTACAGAGAGCACCGGATCGGGATTCATGCAACTAATAAAAAAAGGTGTAGCTAAGAGAACATTGGAAATGGCCTGCATTTGAAAAAAAGCAAAAAATTTTCTGTCCGGCACAGGTTGCCATTCCTTACGCAGCTGTTTATACCGTCCTTCCTCCTCTTTTAAATGAGATCCGACACGTATGAAAAGGTAGATGCCCAGTCGAGAACCCCAGATGATTACCATACTGCACATTAAGATTTTTCGGATATCAAAGCCTGTACCTGAAAAATAGCAAATAATCGCAATGATGGGAAAATTGAAGGCCCAGAAGATATCCACCACACCCGCATTTTTAATTTTCCAGGCCCAAATCCATGTTAGAACCATTACAAAACAACAGGCAGCTAAAGCGGTTATGACCATTTGCAATAGCGAATGTTTGTCCATTTAGATTTTGTTTTGAGGTTTTTCTTTCCGTTTGTTTTTAAAATAATTGTAGCCAAACATAATGGCCACAATAGCAAGGAAATGCAGCAAGTAGGAGCGGGATAGGCCATCGGAATGAACAAACGTAAAGAACCTGTCCCAGCGGGCTTTCCCCATAAACCCATTTTTCCAGGACATCCATATGAAAACGGGTTTTCCCACAATGTGATCCTCGGGAACAAAACCCCAATAACGGGAGTCTGCCGAATTATGACGGTTGTCACCAATCATAAAATAATAACCCATTTTAAAGGTATAACTGTCTACAGGGATTCCATTGATAACTATTTTACTTCCTTTTATTTCGAGCGTGTTTCCTTCGTAAGCAGTAATGATTCTGTTGTACAAAACGATATTAGAAGTATCCAATTTCACCGTCATGCCTTTTTTGGGTATGACCAAGGGTCCGAAATTATCCACGTTCCATTTGAAATTAGGGCTGTGTGGGAAAATCCGTGAGTCATAAATCCCGCTATCACCTATTAAGGGTATCATGGATTCAATATCCGGAAGTTTTTTAAAATCCTCTACTTTATCGTAAGGGAGTGTAACAACCAATGCACCGGGAACAGTCCTGTTATCCAGTTGTTCTGTAATATCAAACTTATCCAGCACTTTAGGGCTAAATCCAAGTCCGTCCTTCGTTCTGACAATGTAATGATGTTGCATTGTTTGAGCAATATAAGAAGCTTTTCCGTTGATGTAAAAAATGCTCTTTTTAATCAAAAGTTCATCACCGGGAATTGCCATGCAGCGTTTTACATAATTTTCACGTTTATCTGCGGGTCGTGACGTCACTTTGCCAAAGGGTTCACCCGTCCAGATATTAATCTTGTCCGGGCTATTTACATAAGACCAGCCAAACTCACGACAAAGTTCATAATAACTTTGATTTTGAGCACCCAGCGCTACGGTATCACCATCCGGATAATTGAACACTACGTAGTCATAGTTCTTTATTTTTCCAAATCCTGGTAATCGCAGGTAGGGAAGTTTTATCCATTCCAAGTATGATTTGGTGTCTTTTGTGAGAAAAAGCGTATGGTGCGTGAAGGGAAAAGAAAGAGGAGTATTGGGTACTTTGGCTCCATAACTTAACTTACTTACAAATAAATAGTCTCCAACCATCAATGATTTTTCAAGAGAAGAAGTTGGAATAGTAAATGCCTCAATAAAAAATGTACGTATAATAGTAGCGGCAACTACGGCAAATAAGCCGGCATCTACCCATTCTGCCATCCAGGTACGTTTTACCTTGGTGTAATCCACAGGGCCACTATATTTCAGGTCTTTACCGTAACCCAGGTAAGGTAAATAGACGAACCATAAGAGGGCACCGATGAATTTTTCCAATGGATTTTTTTTACCGAAACTTTCGTAAAGCTGGTAAAGCATGACCCACCACATAATAAAACTAACTGTCGGGACTAAGAATAAAAGGATCCACCACCAGGGACGTTTAATGATTTTAAGCAGGATAAGTATATTGTAGAAAGGGACATATGCTTTCCAGCCATTGACTCCGTATGCACCAAAGAATCCGGACAATCCAATTACTGTCGGAATATAAGAAAGGATTAAAAAATATACGAAAGGAGTCATATTTGTTTGTATTGTTGAATTGCTATTTCGTTGAATTATTTACTTGCTTATGATTTACCTATAAATTCAATAAATCATTCATGCCATAAATACCTTTTTTGCCTTTCATCCATTCAGCTGCCAGCACTGCTCCTAAAGCGAAGCCTTTGCGGCTGAGAGCGACATGACTGATCTCAATGTAATCGGCTTCAGACGAATAGCGAACAGTATGAGTGCCAGGTACTTCGTCTGTACGCCTGGAAATGAGCTGAAGTTCTTCCGGCATATGGGTGTTTTTGTTCACCCAGTTTTTTTTTCTGGAACTGTTTTTTAATATTCCTTCCGCGAGTGTAATAGCCGTTCCGCTTGGTGCGTCTTTTTTATGGATGTGATGAATTTCCTCCATTGTGATGTTATAGTCTGTTTGAGGATTCATCAACTTTGCCAGGGACTCATTCAGTTTAAAAAAAAGATTTACCCCAATGCTGAAATTAGAAGCCCAGAATAAACTTTGATTTTTCTCCCTGCAAACTTTAGTTACTTCTTCCCACTGCTTCAGCCAGCCGGTAGTACCTATTACGATGGGTATGCCTGCGTCAAAGCATTTGTAAATATTGGAAACTGCGCTTTCGGGTGTACTAAATTCAATAACAACATCACATTTTTTCAAATCTTCGATAGCGTAGGAATCCAGGTTATGAGCGTCAACAATAAGCCCGATTTCATTTTTTCTATCAAGGGCAATCTTTTCAATCTCCTTGCCCATTTTTCCATATCCGAACAATGCAATTCTCATACTCCTGTCTTAAGATGTAAAGTTAGAATTTAAGGCTTATCCCAAGACCAGTTGAGGGAAGATTATTTTGAGCAGTATACAGAAAGGCAGGACAAATTTTTAGGGAAAGATCTTTGCCGATGTCAAATGTATATAAGTGGGCATCAACGGCAGCATCAATTAAGTTTAACACATAGACCGCCAGTACTCCAATTTCATCCAGGTTAAGAGCATGCAGGTAATCATTTTTATTCGTTTGGTAATCGATAAATAACAGATCTGTTTCTGCTCCGGTATAATTCTTTTCGTCATTGTAAAATGTCCGGTAACCTCTGTCGTTGACTATAATCAGATAGCTTAATCCGGCGAAGGCGGCATAAATGACAGGAACTTTCCAGTATTTGCGATTATATACCTGTCCGGCGCCAGGTAAGAGGCTTAATAAAGTTGCTTTGCGGGGAGAATGTTTTGGCTCCGTTTTTTGTAAAGTGTCAGATTGCGTAACAGCAGGTAATTTCTTTTGTATCTGGCTTTGTCCAAACAAACAGACGGGCAGGAGAAACAAACAAATCCAAAATTTCAATTCCCGGGCAGCCATGAAAGTTATAAGATATCCAGCAAGGTTAAGATCCTTTCCAGGTCATCGTCCGACGTGAAAGGAATTATGATTTTGCCTTTGCCATTGTTTTGTCTGCGAAGTTCAGCTTTTTTTCCAAATGAAATTTTGATGCTTTCATTTACTTTTTTCAATTTTTCCGGTAGCGGAGAAGCTGAAGATTTTTTAATGCGATGGACTGAACCGGGTTTTTTGTTCTGCCAACGGGCCAAATCCTCCACATCACGGACAGAAAGGTCTTCCAGAATAATGCGATTGTATATTTCAAGCTGGTTTTCCGGTCTATCCAAATTGACAATAGCCCGTGCATGACCCATGCTTATTTTGTCTTCCCGAATGGCCAGTTGAATTTCAGCAGGTAGCTTAAGTAAACGCAGGTAGTTTGCAATGGTAGATCGTTGTTTGCCAACTTTCTGGCTTAAAACCTCCTGGGTTAATGCACATTCATCCATTAAACGTTTGTAACTGATAGCTATTTCAATAGCATCGAGATTTTCACGCTGTATGTTTTCAACCAGGGCCATCTCCAGCATGGCCTGATCATTTGCGATGCGTATATAAGCAGGAATGCTTTTTAACCCTGCGACCTGGGAGGCTTTAAATCTACGTTCGCCGGAAATGAGCTGATATTTGTCATAACCGATTTTCCGGACAGTTACGGGCTGTATAATCCCCAGAGACTTTATAGATTCAGCCAATCCAGCCAGGGCTTCTTTCTCAAATTTACTTCGGGGTTGAAAAGGATTCGCTTCAATTTGTCCAAAAGGAATTTCAAATACGGAGCCAGCAACGGGTACTGCATCCCGGGAACCAGAAGAGGAGGTGATATCTGTATTAGCATCTTCCAAAAGAGCACTTAAGCCCTTTCCCAAAGCATTTCGTTTTGTCGAACTCATTATTCGCTGCGTTAATTCTCCTCAGTAATATTAACGATTTTTTCCGACTCCGATAGTCTGGTAAGGCCGTTTTTTTGGAGTATTTCCCTAGCCAGGTTAAGGTAGTTTACGGCGCCTTTACTGCTGGCATCATGCATAATGATTGTTTCGCCGAAGCTGGGAGCCTCACCTAATTTTGTATTACGTTGAATTATGGTATCAAATACCATATTCTGAAAATGGGTTTTGACTTCCTCCACAACCTGATTGGATAAACGCAGTCGAATGTCATACATAGTAAGGAGGATTCCTTCGATCGATAGACTACTATTCAGGCGGGATTGGACAATTTTGATAGTGTTTAGCAGTTTTCCCAGACCTTCCAAGGCAAAATATTCACATTGTACAGGAATGATGACCGAATCGGATGCTGTCAATGAATTTACGGTAATAAGCCCAAGGGATGGAGAACAATCGATGATAATAAAATCATAATCATCTTTAATTTTTGCCAGTGCCTGCCGCATTCTTTTTTCCCTCCCAGGCAAGTTAATCATTTCGATTTCTGCCCCAACCAGATCAATATGTGCAGGCAGAAGGTACATATTGGGTGTAGAGGTATTTAAAATAACGCTGGCAGGCTCGATTTCATCAATGATGCATTCGTAGATACTGGCTTTTACATTCCGGGGATCAAAACCTACACCGGAAGTAGAATTAGCCTGAGGATCCGCATCCACCAACAGCGTTTTATATTCCAATACAGCAAGGCTTGCGGCAAGATTGATAGCTGTGGTTGTTTTCCCTACTCCACCTTTTTGATTGGCAATTGCGATTATTTTTCCCATTTCTGTCTGTTTAGCTTATTAATTAATATTAGCTCATAACGATTTAAATTCAAAATCTATCGTTTCTCCTATTTTGAAAAGAGTCAATTCTTTTCCGGCTCGTTGAAATTTATTTTGAGCTTCTTTGTGATTAATTTTAATGAAATCGAATGTGTCGTAATGCATTCCAATTACCTTATTACATTTAATAAAATCACTGGCAATAATTGCATTGTCCATGCCCATTGTAAAGTTGTCACCAATTGGGAGAAAAGCAAGGTCTAATTTGCGGTAATCGCCGATCAATTTCATGTCATAGGTAAGTGCGGTATCGCCTGAGTAGTAGAAATTACCCTCTGTGGATTCAATGATAAATCCCATGGGATTTCCGCCATAAGTCGAATCAGGAAGTGCGCTTGAATGTTCTGCTTTCACACATTTGACTTTCCCAAAATCAAACATCCATTTGCCTCCTGTATTCATGGGATGTGTACTCTTAACACCCTGCTTCATCAGCCATTCGCATATTTCGTAATTTGAAATAATCACCGCTCCGGTGAGGTGGGCAATCCGGATCGCATCGGCAATATGATCTTCATGTCCGTGCGAAACCAATATATAATCGGCTTTTATTTTTTCAATTTCTATACCTTTTGCTAATTTATTCGGTGTGATGAAGGGGTCAAACAGTAAACACTTCGCATTCACGATGACACTGAAACAAGAATGTCCGTAATAATTAATTTTCATACGATCACGTTACAATTTCTTGAATAAAAGTACAACGATTAGACTTCGGACTCACAAAAGCCCAGTCGAACTTTTAAACACAAATTTGTTAATCGGCTGTTTCAGACTCCGGCCTGTATGTCACTGTTTTCAGCAATAAATTAATAAAGGGTAAGCCTTTGACAGAGAAATATTTTTTATTTGTCAATAACATTTTGATAAAAAAGAAAATCCTTCTCATTTAAGAGAAGGATTTTCTTTTTGTTAACCTAATGGAAAAAACTATTTACTCCCGAGATCTTCGAAACTCAGGTTAGAGAAACTAGTGCTGTCACTGTTAACAGGGCTAGTCGAAGTACGATCAGTTGTAGTTGCCTCCGTGATTACCGGAGAATTCATTTTGATATAGCCTACAACTTCATTCAGCCCATCCATAAACTTCTCAAAATCTTCTTTATATAGAAATAGCTTGTGTTTTTCGTAGAAAAATTTACCCTCTTCACCAAAGCGTTTTTTGCTTTCTGTTATAGTCAGGTAGTAATCATTTCCTTTCGTACTTTTTACATCAAAGAAATAAGTTCTTTTACCTGCGCGAACCGCTTTTGAGAAAATTTCTTCCCTTTCCGTTGTTGCGGTTCCGTTTTTTTCAAATTCTGTCTCCATCGTCATGAAATTTAAGTTTGTCGTTAATTTTTACGGCTTCACAAAGTTAGAAAATTATTTTAACAATCAAAATAGTTTTCAAATAGTTGATTTTCAATTATTTATATACTTATTTGTTCCCTTTCCAATAACTGTTTTTGATATAGGTCGAAGTAATTTCGTTTTTTGTCGATAAGTTCCTGGTGAGTTCCCTGCTCAATAATTCTTCCCTGTTCAAGCACGATAATTTGTCCTGCCCTTTTTACGGAGGAAACCCGATGACTGATAATGATGCTGGTTTTGTCCTTCATGATGCGATTCAGATTGTTTAGTATTTTCTCTTCTGTTTCCGTATCAACCGCTGAGAGGCAATCATCACAAATTAAGAGGCGTGGTTCCTTAATGATGGCCCTCGCTATGGATATGCGTTGTTTTTGTCCACCCGAAAGGGTAATTCCTCTTTCCCCGATCTGGGTTTCGAACTTTTCAGGAAAATTCATAATACTGGTATAAATGGATGTATCCATTGCAGCTTTTTCAATAATCGTTTTGTCAGTTTTAAGTTGGTTTGTCTGTCCTGCGGAAAAAGAGATGTTATGGTAGATGCTATCTGAAAAAAGAAAAACTTCTTGCGGAACATAACCAATTTGGTTACGCAAATCATACAGATTAAGGTTCCGGATATTCGTCCCATCAATTAATATTTCTCCTGCATTAACATCGTAAAGCCTGCACACTAAATTGGCTATTGTTGACTTTCCGGAACCTGTATGGCCAATAATAGCAAGTGATTCACCCTTCTGTACCCGGAAAGAAACATTGGTTAATGCCTGGATACCAGAGTCCTGATAGGTGAATGTAACATTCCTGAATTCAAGGTCGCCTTTCATAATAACTGGTTTGTCCGATCCGGATTGAATTTCAGAAGAAGTATTCAGAAATTCGTTAATACGCTTTTGTGAAGCCGCCGCCCTTTGTACAAGTGACGTTACCCATCCTAAAGAGGCTACCGGCCAGGTAAGACGACTTACATAAATAATAAATTCAGCAATGTTTCCAATACTGATCTTTCCTTCAATGGTTTCTTTGCCGCCTATATAGATCGTTATAATCGTACTCAGTCCTATCATCAGAATCATAAAAGGTTGAAATAGCGAATCGATTTTGATAAGGTCCATATTCTTCTCCTGGTAGGTTATACTTGCGTTTTTGAAATCGCTGTTCCATTCCCGCTCCCGGCTGAAGGATTTGATGACCCTTATACCTGAAAAAGTTTCTTGTGCCAGGGTGGAGAGGCGGGATAGCTGTTCCTGTACTTTGTTCCCTTTTTCATTAAGCGTTGCACTTACATAATAGATGGAGATTGCGAGAAAAGGTAAAGGAAGTAAAGCATAAAGTGTTAATCGTTTATCCACATCAAGCATGATGCCGATGGTAAAGCCGAATGTCATGACCGTATTCACAATGTACATAATGGAGGGCCCGATATACATTCTTACGCGGCTGACATCTTCACTGATCCGGTTCATCAGGTCCCCCGTACTGTTTCGTTTGTAAAATCCGATATCAAGTTTTTGATAATGGGAGTAAATGTCATTTTTCTGATCGTATTCGATCAGGCGCGACATAACAATTATTGTTTGCCGCATTAGAAACATGAAAAGGCCCTGGAGAAGAGACAGGCCAAGAGTCATCAACGCAAAATATACTAGTTTTTCATTTATATCGGAAGGAGTGTTTGATACATTGACCTCCTTTAGATAATCAATTCCCTTGCGAATGAATGTGACCGATTTAACAGCATAGAAGTTCGAAATGGCAATAAAAACAACACCCAGGAGTAACCTCCAACGGTACTTGTAAAAATACGGATGTAGCGTAAAAAGGGATTTCAAGGTTTTTCAATCGTATTAATGGAGGAATGGTCGGTTAAAAACGGGAGGTTGTCTAAAAACATCCTTTATTTTGTTTGTTTTTTTACTGATACGAAAATTCACATAACTTTGTCAATAATAGAACTGTGCATACTTTCAAGGCTTCAAAAATACATATTTCCAGACAAATAAACAGGTTACTATGTTGAATGTAAAAGAAAACAAAGTTGCATCTGATACTGTTTCTGTCATTGCCCGAATGCTGGCATATAATCATGAACAAGTGTTGTTTTGTAATGATAAGGATACAGGACTAAAGGCAATTATTGCCATTCACAATACTATTCTTGGTCCGGCATTGGGTGGCACACGTATGTGGAATTATGCAACCGAAGAAGAGGCTTTGAATGACGTACTTCGTCTTTCCCGTGGTATGACTTATAAGGCTGCCGCCGCAGGCCTTAATCTGGGCGGAGGTAAAGCCGTTATTATTGGTGACCCTGCTAAAATCAAGAATGAAGCCTTGTTGCGCAGGTTCGGTAAATTTGTAAATAGCCTTGGGGGTAAATACATAACAGCAGAAGATGTGGCGATGAATTCAAAGGATATGGAGTACATCCATATGGAAACAAAATATGTTACGGGTATTCCGGAATTATTGGGAGGAAGTGGTGATCCGTCTCCTGTGACAGCCTATGGTGTTTATCTTTCCATGAAGGCCGCTGCAAAAGAACAGTGGGGAAGTGATAGTCTGAAAGGAAAGAAGATCGCGGTACAAGGAGTAGGCCATGTTGGTGAAAATCTCATAAAGCATCTGATTCAGGAAGGTGCCAGGATATGGATTACGGATATTAACAAGGAGCGGATGAAAGCGGTTGCCAAAGAATTTGGGACAGAGGTGGTAGATGGAGAAAAATTAGTTGATCTTGATATTGACATTTATGCACCTTGTGCACTGGGTGCGACTATCAATGATGATTCACTGGCTCGTTTGAAATGTTTGATTATTTGTGGTGCAGCAAACAATCAGCTGGCCGATGAAAAAATTCACGGTGAAGTGGTAATGAAAAAAGGCATTTTATATACCCCTGATTTTGTAGTGAACGCAGGTGGTCTTATCAATGTATATAATGAGCTGCAGGGTTATAACCGCGAACGTGCAATGAAGCAGGCGGAAGGTATCTATGATACGGTTGCTAAAATCTTTCAGATTTCAAAAACAGAAAACATACCAACTTATATTGCGGCAAATCGAATGGCAGAACAGCGGATTGCTGCTCTGGGTAAAGTAAAACTATCCCATTGCTGAACAGGAGATATCTAAGAGTAAAAGTAATGCAAGCCTTGTATGCTTTTTTTCAGAGCGATAATAAAGACCTGAATAAGGGCGAAAAAGAACTGGTAAACAGTATCGAAAAAATATACGATCTCTATACCTATTTATTACTGCTTTTAATAGAAATACGGGATCAATCCGAACGTATAACGGAAGAAGCCAAAAACAAACGATTACCATCGGCTTCTGATCTTAACCCCAGCAAGCGATTTATTGATAATGAAGTCATCGGTCAGTTGGCAGCCAGTACTCAATTAAAACGGGAAATAAACAATCGTAAAATAACCTGGCAAACCGATGATGAGTTGGTTCGCAAGATACTGACCATTATTAAAAATAGTCTGGAGTATCAAAAATACATGGATATAGCAGGGCAGTCCTACGAAATCGACAAACAGTTTATGATCGATATTTATAAAAACTGTATTGCGGATTTTGAATTGCTCGAACATTACTTCGAAGAAAAAAGTATTTATTGGGTAGATGATTTGCGGCTGGCTAACAATGCCGTATTAAAAACACTGGAAAGCATGCATTCTTCTCTTCCCGCCGATTTTTCTTTGATGCCGCTATACAAGGATGAAGCAGAAGACAAGCAGTTCGTGATAGAACTTTTCCGAAAAACTATTCTTCATGAAAAGGATTCGGAAAAAGTTATTTCCGAGAAAACAAAAAACTGGGAAGTTGAGCGTATTGCCATGATGGATATTTTATTAATGAAAATGGCCATTACTGAAATTTTATATTTCGAAAACGTACCGGTTAAAGTCAGTCTGAATGAATACATAGAAATTTCAAAGCTCTACAGTTCTCCGAAAAGTAAGTTATTCATTAATGGAATATTGGACAAGTTGGTTCAGGATTTTAAAAGGGATCACAAACTATTGAAAACAGGCAGAGGATTAGTTGAATAAAATAAACGTAATTTAGAGCAAAAATTGAGATTATATGAAGTGTAACGTAGTTATAATTTTTTCTGTTCTTTTTTCGCTTTTATTGACTACTGCTTGCAAAGATTCCAATACTCAAAAAAAAGAAGGCATTACCAGTGATATTGTCAATAATCCTGCTACTGCCTCCGGCCATAAAGCTGATCCAGGCTCTCAGCCACAATTTAATTTTGCGGTCGAAACACATGATTTTGGTAAAATTACGCAGGGAGAAAAAGTATCGTATTCTTTCAAATTTACAAACAATGGAGGAAGTGATTTGATTATTTCAGAAGCTCACGGAAGTTGTGGCTGTACCGTGCCTCAATATCCAAGGGTGCCGATTCCTCCAAAGGGGGAATCAGCCATTGATGTTACATTTGACAGTGAAGGCAAGTCAGGACTGGTAGAGAAAACAGTTACGTTGCTTGCAAATACCTCACCCAATACCAAAATATTGAAAATAACAGCCACTGTTGATGTCCCGGAAGAAAAATAGTAATTTTAACTAACAAATCTAAAATCCCTTATATGATAAATGTGTTAAGTATTTTATTGCAGACATCCGCCTCACCAAAGGGCGGTTTCGATATTATGAGTTTTTTGCCATTGTTGTTGATCATCGTTGTGTTTTATTTTTTTATGATCAGGCCTCAGCTTAAAAAATCAAAGGATCAAAAGAAATACCGGGAGGAGTTAAAAAAAGGAGATAAAATTATTACAATCGGAGGCATTCATGGCAAAATTGCGGAAATGAATGATAAAACGTTTATTATTGAGGTAGAAGGAGGCAACCGTCTGAAAATTGAAAGAGCGGCTGTTTCCATGGAATTTTCTGCATCCCTGGATCCAAACACTTAGCGGATACTTATCCAAAATTACCCCCTTGAAATTATTCGGGCTCAGCTCAGGTGATGGCACTGCAAAACTGAATAAAAAGCTGGTTACTTTTTTGATTTGCTTATTCCTTTCGGTGTTTTTCTGGTTTCTCATTACTTTCAGTAAGGATTATATTTCTACGGTCGTTTTTCCCTTGTCCTACCAGAATACTCCTAAGTATAAAGTGGTTGTGAATCGTTTGCCTTCAACTATTGATGTGGATATCAATGCCAGTGGTTTCACGATTTTATATTATAAATTACTATACCATTCTCAACCTGTGAAAATTGATTTAAAGGAATTAAAGCCTTCCAGGGACCCGGGAATTTATTTTATGGCTATTAATACGAAACTTGAAAAATTAAGCCGGCAATTTGGAAACAGAATAAAGGCACTAAAAGTAGTGCCGGATACCTTGTTTGTTAATTACAGTAAAAGGATCAATAAAACAGTACCTGTAAAACTAAATGGAGTGATAACGTATAATAAAGATTACCAACTAAAAGACAGTATTCATCTTTTGCCTTCAAAAGTACTGATTTCAGGTCCGGAAGAGCAGGTGAATGAAATTAAGTATGCGGAGACGGAAGCTGTAAAGTTGGAAGATGTTGATCATAACATCCGAACAGATGTTCGGATAATGCTGTCCAACGACAGCTCTTTAATTGATGTGTCGAATCCAACTGTGCAGCTTATTGTTCCCGTAACTAAGGTGACGGAGGAAACAATGGAAATTCCCATACAGGTTGATAATTTACCGAAAGGATATTCTCTGAAAACATTTCCGGATAAAGTGTCTGTCAAGTTTGTCGCTCCTTTTGATGAATTTAAAAAGATGGATGCTTCATCCTTTCGCGTACGGGTTGATTATTTAAAAAAGACGAACAGCCGAAAATTAAGAATAGAACTGGTAAAAAAACCTCCCTTTGTTAAGGCATTGAAAATAAATCCTGAGAAGGTCGAGTTCATTGTTCATAAATAAGAGTTAAATGCTGAAGGTAGGTATAACAGGCGGTATCGGGAGCGGCAAAAGTCTGGTGTGTAAAGTATTTGAACAGCTTGGTGTTCCTGTGTACTACGCGGATCTGGCTGCTACTGGCATCTTTTATCGGAATGATATACAGGAGCGGCTAAGAGAAGTGTTTGGAGATTACCTGATAGACGATTCAGGAAGAATCAGCCGCAAAAAACTGGCTGATGTGGTATTCCGTAACAAGCCGATGCTTGAAAAATTAAATGCAATTATTCATCCTGCTGTTGCAGAGGATGTCGATAACTGGAGCAAACGAAATGAGTACTCAGACTATATCCTGAAAGAAGCAGCCATATTATTTGAAAGTGGGACTCAGAAAGGACTCGATAAAGTGATTACGGTGACTTCACCAACAGAAGTGCGTATAGCGCGCGTAATGAAAAGAGAAAACTGGAGCAGGGAAGAAGTAGAGCTAAGAATGAAAAATCAATGGACGGACGAAGAGAAGATCAAGCATTCTGATTTTGTGATCTACAATGATGAACGGCAGCTGCTCCTGGCTCAAATTATGGAAATTCACAAAAAACTATCAGGTTCAAAATGAAGATACTGAGTTCTGATCAAATACGGGAAGCTGACAACTACACAATTGTCCATGAACCCATTGCCTCCATTGATCTGATGGAACGTGCTGCAATGGTCTGTAGGGATTGGCTGATATCTTCTTCTCCTTTTAGAGAGCAGAAGGTGGTGCATGTTTTTTGTGGGCTTGGTAATAATGGAGGTGATGGATTAGCTATTGCACGATTACTTTCTGAAAAAAAATATGCTGTTTGTGTATACATTCTTCGTTATTCCAACAAATGTTCGGATGATTTCAAAACGAACGAGTCACGTATTAGAAAAAGTCCCGGCATAACAATACTTGATATCCATTCAGAAAAAGACCTGGAGAAAATAATAATTTCTATGGGTATAGTTATTGATGCGGTTTTTGGTTCGGGTCTGAACAGGCCCGTTGGGGGATTGGCTGCTGAAGGGATAAATTTTATTAATAAAATTGCTTTACCGGTTATCGCTTTGGATATTCCCTCCGGGTTATCGGCCTCGCCAACTCAGGATACTGGAAAATTTTGCGTGAGAGCCACTCATACCTTATCATTTCAGGTGCCAAAATTGTCATTTATGTTTCCCGGGGATTATAAATACATTGGCGATTTTACAGTGCTTGAAATAGGACTGGATCCTAAATTCTTAGAAGGGTTGGAAACGGTCAATTATTTTACCACACTTTCTGAAATAAAGAAGATACGAAAGCCTCGCGGGAAATTTTCTCATAAGGGAACATATGGTCATGCATTGATGATTGCCGGAAGCTATGGTAAAATAGGTGCATCGATACTGGCTTCTAAGGCTTGTGTAAAAAGTGGGACTGGATTACTGACGGTTCACCTGCCAAAATGTGGATATAACATCCTGCAAACTACTTTACCTGAGGCGATGGTGAGTGTTGATTCCGGGGATTGGCAGGTAAGCATATTACCGGTTATTGAAAAGTATAATGCCATTGGAATTGGACCGGGATTAGGTAATGACAAACAGACTCAGAATGTACTTAAACTTCTTATTCAAAATGCAAAAAGTCCATTGGTTCTGGATGCAGATGCTTTGAATATACTATCAGAGAATAAAACCTGGTTATCTTTTCTTCCGGCGAACACTATATTGACTCCCCATCCAAAAGAGTTTGATCGTTTGGCCGGCGTATCAGACAATGATTATGAGCGATATGTGCAGTTGCGTGATTTTGCTTTTAAGTTTTCTGTCTATGTCGTTTTGAAAGGAGCTCATACAGCCATCGCTTGTCCTGACGGACTGGTTTATTTTAACTCTACAGGGAACCCTGGTATGGCCAAGGGTGGGAGCGGAGACGTATTAACAGGAATAATAACAGGGTTGTTGGCGCAAGGGTATTCTCCAAAAGAATCGGCTATATTTGGAGTATACTGGCACGGGCTGGCAGGGGATATTGCTTCGGAGCTATGTTCACAACAAACAATGACAGCACTTGATATAATTGGAAATATGGGTCGGGCTTATAAAACTATATCGGAATAGGAAGGCTACCTAATGCCATAAAGTCCTATTTTGTATCTTTGTTAGCTAAGTAATCCCGCATTGTTTTGCATAAATCATTAGACCAATATATCATTCCTGATATTTTACCGGCTGAGGATTACTTTTTGTTAACCGATGTTTACCTTATTGTTCTTTACGCTACCCGTATACCTCCTCATCTGGCGATATCGGTTAATGGAAAATTGTTTACCCTAACTGTTAAGGGTGCAACTATTGATGGTGAATTAAAGGCGTTACTCAAGCTTATTCGCCAAAGAATGATCGATTCCATCTTTATTAAATTATCAGTACCTCCTTTGTTCACGATAGCTGAATTGCGAAACGAAATAAAGAAATATACATTAGCATATTCCCGGGTTGATGTGGGAATTGCAACCTGCCTGAGCCCTATAAAAGATTTTTGTTCTGGGATTTATGAAACTGAATTGCAACGGGTAAATTTTGTGTTCGACCTTTTGCCAAAATTATATGAACAGAAAGTTATCACTTCCTGTTATCAGCTTAACCTTAACCGTTACATGATTGGCAATTCTTTTCATTTATCAAAATACACCATGAATGATATTTATGAAGGAATTCGTTCATCCTCGTTTATAACTGTTTAAAATGTTTTCGGACGAATCCATAACACTTCGTGCCCTGGAGCTATCGGATGTAGATATGCTCTATCAATGGGAAAATGATATTTCTTTCTGGCAGGTATCCAATACACTTACTCCATACTCACGTCATGTGCTGGAGCAATATGTTCTGAATGCTCATCTGGATATTTATTCGACTAAACAATTGCGATTGATCATTGAGTTAATCAAGGGTAATAAATCGATAGGTTGTATTGACCTTTTTGATTTTGATCCCCGGCATAAACGTGCAGGAGTAGGGATTCTGATTGCTGATAAAATGGAACAAGGGAATGGTTACGCTTCTGCTGCTTTGTCACTTTTAATAAATTATGCTTTTAATAAATTAAATCTGAATCAACTTTTTTGCAACATCACCGCCGATAACGAATCCAGTTTAAAATTGTTTGCAAAGCATGGTTTCAAACAGGTTGGTCTAAAGAAGGAATGGATAAACGAAGGAGGTATCTGGAAGGATGAATATTTTCTTCAGTTACTTAAAGATCCTTCGCAAGGAAGACAAAAAATGGCAAATGAAATTCAGAAATAGTGTTTATTTTCTTTTGTCCGTTTCATTTGGTTGTCTTTTTTTCCATTGCGATTCTCCTACAAATTCGGAATTAGAGAAACAAGCTGCTCCGGTGTATTCTAACTATCTCAATCACAGCGATACCGTTCATTATGTTGGTATGAATACCTGCAAACAATGCCACCTGGAAATCTACAAAACCTTTATTCAAACGGGGATGGGAGAATCCTTTGGTGCAGCCACCAGGACTAAAAGTATAGCAAAGTATACGAGTCGTACCATTGTCTATGATAAGTTTTCCAACTTTTTTTATCATCCGTATTGGGATAAGGATAGTCTCAAAATAACAGAGTTCCGGCTGAATGGAAAGGATACCATTTATAAACGTACAGAGAAAGTTGATTATATTATTGGCTCGGGGCAACATACGAATTCACACCTGTTTAACACAAATGGATACCTGCACCAGATGCCAATGACCTATTACGCTCAGAAGGGGACATGGGATCTGCCCCCGGGTTTTGAAAATGGCATGAATACACGTTTTTCCAGAAAGATAGGTTTGGAATGTATGAGTTGTCATAATGCGTTGCCTGATTTTGTGGAAGGTTCGGAGAACAAATACAGAAATGTACCTGGAGGTATTAACTGTGAGCGCTGCCACGGACCTGGCAGTGCGCACGTTGCGTTGAAGCAACAAGGAATAAGAATTGATACAACAAAAGAAATTGATTACAGCATCGTCAATCCCGCTAAACTTCCGATCGATCTTCAGTTTGATGTATGTCAACGCTGTCATCTTCAGGGTAATGCCGTATTGAAAAATGGGAAATCATTTTTTGATTTCAGGCCGGGTATGAAACTTTCGGATATAATGACTGTTTTTTTGCCGAAATATAAAGGTGCGGATGATGAATTTATAATGGCATCACATGCTGATCGGCTAAAAATGAGTCAATGCTTTATTAAAAGCTTTAAGCCCTCAGAAAGCCCCCAATCTCTAAAGCCGTATAAAGAATCAATAACATGTGTTACCTGTCATAATCCTCATGTGAGTGTCAAATACACAGATAATAATGTATTTAATAATGCCTGTAAAAATTGTCATGGAAATAGTGTAAAAACGGTTTGCTCCGAACAACTCAAGATTAGAAGCCTGAAAAATGATAATTGTGTAAACTGCCATATGCCGAAATCGGGTGCAATCGATATTCCGCATGTGCGTATTACAGATCATTATATCCGCAAATCTATTTCTTTTGCTGAAAAAGAGAAAGTGAAACAATTTATTGGTTTGGTTGCAATCAATGAAAAAAATCCATCTTCTAAAGTGAAAGCACAAGCTTATATTAATCAGTTTGAAAAATTCGACAGTGGTAACAGATACTTACTTGATAGCGCCAAAAAATATTTGCCGGACAATTCCCAACGAGACATTTTAGATAACTTTTCTCAACTTGTGGAGGTTTATTTTCTTCGGCAGGATTTTAAACGCGTTCTGGGCTATGTTTTAAAAGTGGGGAAAGAAAAAGTTCTTAAGGACTTTAACCATAAATCGTTAAATAATGAGGATGCCTGGACTTTATACCGAATAGGGGAAAGTAGCTTCCGCTGTGGGGATGTATCCGATGCATGTGATTATTTTACAAAAGCAGCTGAATTGTCGCCTTTTTATGCAGAGTTTAAGAATAAACTGGGATCTTCTTTAGTGGCCATGAATAAAACAGATGAAGCTCAACGGATTTACGAAACCATTATTCGGGAAGATCCAAAGTTCGCTCAAGCCTATTGTAACCTGGGTTATTTATACTTATTAAAAGGAAATGCTTTTATGGCTGAATTGCAATACGATCATGCACTCGCGCTTGATCCCGATTACGAGCAGGCTACGATGAACAAAGCCGGACTTTATCTGTCACAAAAACAGCCGGATAAAGCGAAAAACGTATTGTCCGTTTTTTTGAAGTATCACCCGGAAAACAGACAAGTTAAAGCCCTCCTGGATAAACTCTTAATTCCTTAAATTTGTAGTCATGGCTGGAAAAAAGACATCCTATTTGAAAAAGGTAGTTCAATCCCTTTTGTTTATATTTTTAATCGGAGGAGTTACTGCCACTTATTGGGGATACCACCTTGTTTACCAACCTAATGTCAGCCTTCAGGGAAAAAACGCAGACTATTTTTATATCCATACGGGTTCGACCTTTACAGAGGTAGTCAATAATTTGTCGGAACAAAGGTTTCTTATTAACCAAGCCTCTTTTGAAAGGCTTTCGGAATTAAAGGGCTACCGGACTAGGATCAAACCAGGTCGTTACCGTATCAAAGATCGTATGAATAATAATCAATTGATAAATATGTTACGTGGAGGGTTACAGGAACCCGTTCAAATTACTTTCAATTCCATCCGTACAAAGGAACAATTGGCTTCCCGGATTGGTAAAAAGCTGGAAGCCGATTCCCTTCAGATTATGGAGATTCTGAACAAGGATGATTTTATTGCTAAATATGGATTTACGAAAGAAAATAGCTTAACATTATTTATACCAAATACCTACGAGATGTATTGGAATACTTCAGCGGGAGAATTTATGGAACGTATGATCAGGGAATATAAAAATTTCTGGACTGATAACCGTAAAGCCAAGGCCCGGAAACTTAATTTAACCCAACCTGAAGTATCTATATTAGCATCTGTTGTCCAGGCGGAACAAAGCAGGTTTGATGATGAAAAGCCAGTCATTGCGGGTTTGTATATTAATCGTTTGAAGTCAGGTATGCCCCTGCAAAGTGATCCTACGCTGATCTATGCCCTGGGTGATTTTACCATTAACCGTGTTTTAAGTGGGGACAAGACAATTGATTCACCTTATAATACCTATAAACACAGTGGGTTGCCTCCGGGTCCAATCTGTTTACCTGAAATTTCATCTCTGGAAGCAGTCTTAAACTATCGCAAAAATAATTACCTGTATATGTGTGCGAAGGAAGATTTTTCTTGTCGTCATAATTTTTCGGAAACAATGGAACAACATAGTCTTAATGCAAAACGGTACAGGGAAGCGTTAGATAAACATAATATAAAACGTTAAATTCGTCCTATAAAATAGTGATTATGAATAAAATTAAATTTGGTACTGATGGATGGCGGGCAATTATAGCAAAAGACTTCACGGTTGAAAACTTAATCCGTGTGGCGGAAGCGAGTGCTTTCTGGTTGAAGAAAAATTTCGATACTCCATCCGTAGTGATTGGTCATGATTGCCGTTTTGGAGGTGAATTGTTTGCCGAAACAGTTGCTAAAATTATGGCTGTTAATAATATCAAAGTGTTTTTAGCACGCGGGTTTATCTCGACGCCTATGATATCCCTTGGAACACTGAGACATAAAGCGAGTGCGGGTATTATTATTACGGCAAGTCATAATCCGGCTTCCTACAACGGCTTTAAATTGAAAGGAAGTTATGGAGGACCCCTCCTTCCCGAAAAAGTTCAGGAAATAGAGGATCTGATTCAGGATAAGTCAGCAATCCATCCGGATAGTTACTCCCTGGATGATTTTATCCGTTCGAAAAGTATAGAATTGACAGATCTGGAAGATCTTTATTGCAAACATGTGGAAGCGCATTTTGATTTAGCGGCCATCCGGAATTCAGATTTGGTACTTGCATACGATGCTATGTATGGAGCCGGACAAAATGTAATCCGGCGCTTATTACCAGATGTTACCTTGTTGCATTGTGATTATAATCCTTCATTTGAAGACCAGGCGCCGGAACCCATTGATAAAAATTTACGGGAGTTTTCGGAATTGATAAAAGTGTCAGAAGACATCGATTGCGGTCTGGCTACTGATGGGGATGCCGATCGGATTGGCTTATATGATAAGCAGGGAAATTTTATTGATTCACATCATATTATATTATTACTCATTAAATATTTGGTGGAACAAAAGAAAATGACGGGGAAGGTAGTGACCGCGTTTTCCGTTACTCCCCGTGTTAAACAGATGTGCGAGCATTTCGGCCTGCCTTACCAGGTAGTTAAAATCGGTTTTAAATATGTAGCTGCAATTATGCTGGAGGAAGATGTGTTACTCGGCGGAGAAGAATCCGGAGGAATTGCTATTAAAGGACATATACCGGAAAGGGATGGTATCTGGATAGGCTTAACGATCTGGGAATATATGGCTAAGTCAGGTAAATCGCTGAATGACCTGATTCTGGAAGTATATAAAATAACGGGTGCCTTCTCATTTGAACGTTCCGATCTTCACCTGAAAGAAGAAGCCAAAGACAGGATTGTAAACAATTGTAAGAACGGCAGATACAAAGCATTTGGAAATTATCAAATTCAACGTACAGAAACCATTGACGGATACAAATACTTTTTTGGGGAAAATGAATGGTTAATGATAAGGGCTTCCGGTACGGAACCGGTTTTGCGAAACTATGCAGAGGGAGAAAATAAGGAGAAGGCCTTTGATATATTGAATTCAGCGGAAAAAACTTTGCTGAATAACTCCTGAGAGGAATACTTTTATTGCATATAATCTTGTAATCAGTTTTATTAAATTGTTTATCTTTGGGTATTAAACGGTTACGTAGCTCAACTGAATAGAGCACCTGACTACGGATCAGGAGGTTTGGGGTTTGAATCCCTACGTGACCACTCTAAATTTATGCTATGAGTACTACTACGCAATTTAAAAAAAGTTTCCTTATCACAGCATTGATCATAGTATCCTGTGGGTTTAGTTTCTCACAAAAAGCCGAAGATTTTTTAAGCAGGGGAAACGAGAACCGGATAAAATCCGATTACAGGAGTGCTATCAGGAATTACAGTGTCGCTATACGGTTAGATCATAAGTATGCTGAAGCATACAATTTCCGGGGGTTATCAAAGTATTTGTTTAATGGAAGCATAAGTACCTGGCAGGATTATAACGCTGCAATTAAAGATTATAATAGAGCCATTAAAATAAATCCGGATTATGCGGATCCATATAACAATAGAGGGTTGGCGAAACGTTATTTGAATGATTATTGGGGTGCGATTGCAGACTATAATATGGCAATTAAATTAAACCCAAAATATGCTGAAGCATATTGTAATAGAGGTAATTCGAAATTTTTATTGAAGGATTACAGAGGTGCCATCCAGGACTACGATAAAGCAATTGAACTGAACCCTAAATATGGGGATGCGTATTTTGCAAGAGGATTTGCAAAACGTTTAGTCAAGGATTACAATGGTTCGGTTCAGGATAACAATAAAGTTCTCGAGATCAACCCGAATGACTCTGAGGCATTCATTAACAGAGGCCTTGCAAGGATTTCATTAGGGGAAAAGGAAAATGGCTGGCTCGACTTGAGTAAAGCGGGAGAATTAGGCAACAGAAGAGCATACGACCTGATAAAGCAAAACTGTTTGTGATTTAATTATTTCCTACCTGGAGAATGGGGACAAATTCAGCCCTGTTAATAAATTTTACTTTTTTTTGATACATCCCCCCCTTAAAACACAATATATTTGTGAAATAATTAATTTTTTTGGTAATCCCCTGTCAAAATAAGGGGGAGTTCTTAAAAAGTCTTTAAATTATTATTACTAAAATCAAAAAAAATGGCTATTCACAGATTTAAAGCATTGGAAGAGGTATTGGACCGGGTCGCTGTCAATATAGATCTTCCTTCGGATAATGTTGCCGATTATTATGGAAAGAATGTTTTTGGACGGGATAGCATGCGGGAATACCTTTCGGAAGAAGCTTATAACAGCGTTATGTCGGCCGTGGATACGGGGAGCAAAATTGAACGTAAAATGGCTGATCAGGTTGCAGCTGCAATGAAATCCTGGGCGAAAACAAAAGGAGTCAGTCATTATACGCATTGGTTTCAGCCTTTGACAGGTACGACGGCGGAAAAGCATGATGCTTTTTTTACCCCGCTAGAAGGAGGAAGGGCCATTGAAAAATTCGGTGGTGACCAGCTCGTTCAGCAAGAACCGGATGCTTCCAGTTTCCCCAACGGGGGTATCCGAAACACTTTCGAAGCACGTGGTTATACTGCCTGGGATCCGACATCGCCTGCATTTGTTATCGGTAAAACACTCTGTATCCCGACCATTTTCGTTTCCTATACCGGAGAAGCTCTTGATTTTAAAACGCCCTTACTAAAAGCACTCCATGCGCTGGATAAGGCGGCTACAGAGGTTTGTCAGTATTTTGATAAAAATATCACTAAAGTTACAGCGACTCTTGGTTGGGAACAGGAATATTTTTTAGTTGATACAGCTTTGTTCAATGCTCGGCCAGATCTTATGATGACTGGCCGTACATTGTTTGGTCATGCCCCGGCTAAAGGACAACAATTAGAGGATCATTATTTTGGAAGTATTCCCGATCGGGCGACCTCATTTATGCGGGAACTGGAAGTAGAATGCTGGTTGCTGGGTGTGCCGATTAAAACCCGACACAATGAAGTTGCTCCTAATCAATTTGAATGTGCTCCTGTGTTTGAGGAATGTAACCTTGCAGTTGATCATAATCAATTGCTGATGGATGTAATGGAGAAGGTCGCCCGCCGTCATAAATTCCGGGTATTGCTGCATGAAAAACCATTTGCCGGTGTTAACGGAAGTGGTAAGCATAATAATTGGAGTTTAGGAACAAATACCGGAAAAAATTTACTAAGCCCGGGCAAAACGCCTAAAACAAATTTACAATTCCTGACATTTTTTATCAATACGATCAAGGCGGTTCATGACAATGCCGACTTGATGCGAGCAAGCATTGCTTCCGCAAACAATGATCACCGTCTTGGTGCTAATGAAGCTCCGCCGGCTATTATGTCCATTTTTATCGGATCCCAATTAACACAGATTTTTGAGGAATTAGAGAAAAAGGTGAAATCAGGGAAAATGACTCCTGATGAGAAAACGGCATTAAAACTTGGAATCGGTAAGATCCCTGATATCTTGTTAGATAATACGGATCGGAACCGTACTTCTCCATTTGCTTTCACCGGAAATAAATTTGAGTTTCGCGCGGTTGGATCTTCTGCCAATTGTGCAGGAGCAATGACCGTTCTGAATTCAATTATGACGGATCAGCTAGTCCTTTTTAAAAAGGAAGTAGACGGTTTGATCAATAAGGGCGTTGAAAAGGACGAGGCTGTTTTCCAGGTCTTAGTAGGTTATATAAAGTCATCCCGGAATATTTTATTTGAAGGAAACGGATATGGAGAAGAATGGGTAAAAGAGGCCGCTAATCGTGGATTAAATAATATTAAGACTACCCCTCAGGCACTGGATGCGTATGTGAGTGAAAAAACGCTTAAATTGTTTGAACGTCACCAGGTAATGAGCCATCGGGAACAGGAAGCCCGACATGCTATCTACCTGGAAACATATACAAAAAAGATTCAGATCGAATCCCGAATAATCGGAGATTTGTCTCTGAATCATATCATTCCAACTGCTATACGGTATCAAAATCTGTTAATAGATAATGTCCGGAAAATGAAAGATATTTTCAATGAAGCGGAATTCAAGACCAATGCTTCGACCCAATTGGAAATGATCAAAGAAATATCCGAACGGATTTCCATTATTAAGCTAAGCGTAGAAGATATGACGGAAAGCCGCAAAAAAGCAAATACGATTGAAGATCATAAAAAACAGGCGATTGCTTATTGTGATAAGGTAAAACCCTATTTCGATACAATACGATATAATGCGGATAAATTAGAGTTGATAATTGATGACGAACTATGGCCTTTACCGAAATATAGAGAAATGCTATTCACAAAGTAGAATGACCAGGTGAACAAACCTCAGTCTAATTCGGTGATCAATAACATCAATCGTTCCATTTTTTTCCTCATATCACCTGAAGAGCAGTCGAAGTTATTCGCTATGATGGAAAAAGCAAGTTGTGTTCCGTTTTTAGCGGTTACATATCCGGCAAAAGAGCGTACGTGATTAAAACTGCCGCTTTTTGCACGTAAATTATTTTCAGCTAAGGTTCCCTTCAGCAGGCCCTTCATGGTGCCTGTTCTGCCCGCCACAGGTAAAGAATTATAAAAAGGCAGATAGGCAGAGTCTTTTGTCATAACTTGTAACATATTCGTTAGCTGTTTTGTTGTAATAGTATTGGCGCGTGCCAGTCCACATCCATCATACAAGTATAATCCTTTAGTGTCAATTCCCTTACTTTTCCAAAACTTAACCAGTTCATCTATCCCACCGGCAGAGCTTCCAAAGCCACGCTTCTCTAAAGAAATAGTTTTCAGAATATGTTCGGCAAGCAAATTATTACTCACCATGTTTGTCCAATAAACTATTTTTTCAAGTGGTGGAGAAAAAGAACTGAATAGTTCTTTTCTCGGGGAATAAGTATATGCATTTTTCAATTTAAGTTGACGAACGGAAGTTGCTTCTCCTTTTATTGAAAGTCCTTCTGTCAGCAAGGCTTGTCGTAAGTCGCAGGTAAGAAGGTAGGGCGGATCAGGAAGAGAACCCTTGACATCAAAACCGGCTTTATTTGGAGGGATGGTTCCGGTAACATAACGAAAATTGGAGTAAGGTGCTCCATATATATATGCTTCATCAGATGTGCCAGCGGCTTTTACATAATTTACCAAGTTGAAATCGGGTAAATCAGGAACGATCTTTGTGATGCTTGTCGAATCATTCTTCTGACCTGAATTAAAATAAATTGTAAACTGATTATCCCTATAAGTAAGTCCCGAGGCGCCGGCGCCATAATAATTTCCCATGTCTCCCCAGGCCCAATTAGATTCTACTGTTTCATCCTCAAATACAGAAGCATCGGCTATTATAGAGCCTTCAATCGTATGAATACCTTTGCTCTTTAAAAGCCCGGCCCATTTTTTAACAAGCGGTACAGAATCTTTATCCTCTTGAAAATAGATTGACTGAAGAGTCGGATCACCAGAGCCGATGATATAGAGATTACCCTTGATAATTCCACCAACGGAATCAAAAGTTCCGTCATAGGCTAATGTAGTCCGGTAGAAATAGTTGGGCCCAAGTAAACTAAGGCCGGCAGCAGTAGTGACAATTTTTTGGGTGGATGCAGGCGTTAAACTTGTCGCGCTATTGTATTCTTCAACAATGATCCCTGTGTTCGTTTCCATGACACACAGACTCCAGGAAGCATGTATCATGTCTGTGTCCTTTTTCAATGTTTCAATTTCAGTCCTCAGTTTTTTAATGGATTTTTGTTGAATAGCTGTCTGTGCAGGTAGTAGGGAAGATAAAAAGAATAAGAAAAACAGGAGAAAATACTTTTTCATTGCTTTTTAAATAACAGCTCTTTTCCACGAATATACAAATTCAGCTTATTAACTTTGCTTCATGACCAGTGAACGTGAACTTTTTCGTAAACACCTTGCTCAGACCAGCGATTCTCCGCTTGCGCTTGAAATTGAAAGAGCGGAAGGCTGCTATCTATATGACAAATCCGGGAAAAAGTATATGGATTTAATATCCGGTATTTCGGTGTCTAATCT
>Ga0206820_1054_pt1 | contig 26753 bp, 19 predicted proteins | sample Alteio_BWOrgCont_84_FD_152857 | JGI IMG/M metagenome (GOLD analysis project Ga0206820, IMG submission 152857) | Enriched cells from forest soil in Barre Woods Harvard Forest LTER site, Petersham, Massachusetts, United States -... | ecosystem: Environmental > Terrestrial > Soil > Temperate forest >...
CTACCGACAATAGCATTCCTATTCAGGCTTCCGGGAATACGCAGCAATTACAGGATTTTGATAAAGTGTTTATTCAACTGAATAATAAAACCAATAAGCTGATTGCAGGAGATTATGAAACGGCGAATAATGGAGGCTATTTTTTGCGCTTTAATAAAAAAGCGCAGGGAGCTAACTACAGTACCATTTTTGGCATTGGACCGGAACAAAAGGATTCTTCCAAAATGGGGATCATGAAGATCACGGCCAGTGCGGCTGTTTCGAGAGGGTCATTTGGCAGGAACCAGATAGAGGGGTCAGAAGGAAACCAGGGTCCTTATTTTTTGACAGGAACGAACGGGGAACAATTCATCATCATATTGTCGGGTACCGAGAAAGTATACATAGACGGACTCCTGATGACCCGTGGCCAGGACAATGATTATATTATTGATTATAATACTGCGCAGGTAACATTTACAGCAAAAACACTTATCACGAAAGACAAACGTATTATTGTTGAATTCCAGTATTCCAATAATAATTTTGCACGTTCTTTATTTCATGTCGCGGATGAATACACACAAGGAAATTTGAAAATTCGTTTTAATGCGTATTCCGAATCGGACAGTAAGAATAAGCCCCTTCAGCAGCAGCTCACGGCTGCTCAAACGGATACCCTGGTCAAAGCGGGTAACCGGCAGGCGACTTACTCAGGAGTGGATAGTGTGGCCTGGTCAAATACACTGGTACTCTATACGAAGAACGATACGGTGATCGGAGGGACAAATTACCAGTTTTACGTCTATTCTACCGACTCAACAAAAGCCCATTATCAACTTAAATTTTCCCAGGTCGCAAAAGGTAATTACAATCAGATCAATTCTGCCGCTAACGGAAATGTTTATAAGTGGGTTCCTCCGGTTGGAGGCATACCTCAGGGAAATTATGAACCAGTGGTGCTTTTAATTGCTCCCAAAGAACAACAGATGGTAACACTTGGTGCAGATTATAAACTGAATAAAAATACAAACTTAACGGCAGAAGCAGCAGTTTCTAATAATAACCAAAATACTTTTTCACCTTTGGATAAATCCACTGATGTGGGATCTGCATTTAAATTTGCTGCGAATAACATCCAAAACTGGCGGGATCGAGGTGATACCAGTAAGTTGGGATTGAAGAGTTGGAAACTGGTGTCAGAAGTAAGCTATGAATATGTTCAGCATTACTTTAATCCCATTGAACGATACCGCTCCGTGGAGTTCGAACGTGATTGGAACCGCACAAGTACCACTCAAAATTCGGATCAGCATATTATTGGAGCCGGCTTTACACTTTCTAAACCACATTTTTTAAATATCGGCTATCACTTTAGTTCTTTCCTGGAGGGTTCCTTTTATACTGCAGTTAAGCAGGACATAGTAACTACGGTTACTAAAAATAAATTCATGCTGGATTTTACAGGAAGTTTAATGAATTCGAACAGCCTTCAGAATACTTCTTTTCTGCGAAATCATGGAACGGTATCCGAGAAATTGAGGTTCATTACAATAGGTATCCGTGAACAGCAGGAACATAATCAGATACGTGACCGGGGTGCAGATACCCTTTCTACAGTGAGTGCCGGTTTTTTCGAGTGGACCGGTTTTGCGGTCAACTCGGATACTTCCAAAATCAAATATAATTTAAGTTACAAACAGCGGAGTGACTATGGTGTCGGCTCAAATGAATTTCGCAAAAGCACGTTTGCTCAGGAAACCATGTTCAATGTTAAATTTATCAAAAACAGGAGCAATCAGCTCAACCTTACCAGCGCTTACCGAACGTTGGAAATAGTGGATACACTTATTTCGAAACTAAAGCCGGATCAAACCTTATTGGGCCGGATCGAACATAATTTTGCTACCGGGCATGGATTATTTACAGCAAATACATTTTACGAAGTGGGTTCGGGGCAAGAGGTTAAACAGCAGTATTCCTATATTTCAGTAGCCGCCGGACAGGGTGTTTATCAATGGATAGACTATAACCACGATGGAATCCCACAGTTGAATGAATTTGAGGTGGCGGTGTATAAAGACCAGGCCGACTATATCCGGGTGTATACGCCTACCGATCAGACAATAACTGTTTTCACCAATCAGTTCAGCGAAGCAGTTAATCTGAAACCCGCGGCCGTCTGGACAAACAAAAAGGGAATCCGGAAATTCATTTCCTTATTCTCAGACCAGACGACTTACCGCATTGATAAAAAAACTTCCGATAATGACCTGAACGAGGCCTATAATCCTTTTCACCAGTCTGCAAATGATACTTCTTTGAAATCACTCAATTCTTCTTTTCGAAGCTCTCTTTATTTTAACCAGCTTAATCCAACTTTTGGCATTGATTTTAATTATCAGGATGTCAGTAACAAAACACTGCTGACAGATGGATTGGATACCCGTATCTCTATTTTACGTGAAGTGAAACTGAGATGGAATATCCTGCGCGTATATAGCCTCAACCTGGGTTTGAATAATGGTGAAAAGTTCAGTAATTCCGAGTTTTTTACGGACCGTGATTACGACGTGACTTATTACGGTATTGAACCCAAGATAAATTATCAGCCCAGTACTTCGTTCCGCATCAGTTTGTCGTTTAGTTATACGGATAAAGCGAATGCTGCCCAATATGGGGGGCAAGTTTCACAACAGCAAAATTATGGTTTGGAGCTGCGGTATAATGTTCTGCAAAAGGGCAGTTTTAGCGCTAAAGCGAATTTTATTCAGCTTTCATATGATGATGTGGGAAACACACCCATCGCCTTCGAAATGCTCCAGGGACTTTTGCCTGGTCAAAACGTAACCTGGAATGCCACCTATCAGAGAAGTCTGGCTAATAATTTAACGATCAGCTTTAATTACGATGGACGTAAATCAGAAGGAACAAAAGTTATTAATACAGGAGGCGCTCAGGTGAGAGCTTCGTTTTGATCTTCCTTACGAATAATAGTGTCTGCCATCTATCAGCTTGTTCGCTATACTTTTGGAATAGACCGCATAATTAAAGCCCTTCTGCAGGCAATAAGCTCCGTATTCTCCTTTTTTATTAAGGGCTAAAAATCCCACTTGTATCTCTTTTGATTTTTGAGGTTGTTTTTTAACAATACGCTCGACCGCGATCCGACAAGCATCTTCCGGAGTTTTCCCCTGTCGCATCAGTTCAACAACCAGGTGGCTTCCGGCAATGCGGATCACTTCTTCTCCTGTGCCTGTTGCTGTCGCCGCTCCTACTTCGTTATCTACATAGAGTCCTGCGCCAATGATAGGAGAGTCACCTACCCGGCCATGCATTTTATAGGCAAGCCCACTGGTTGTACAGGCTCCCGAAAGATTACCCTGTGCATCCATAGCGATCATTCCGATCGTATCATGATTTTCAATATTTATAATCGGCTTATATTCGGATGTTTTGAGCCATTCTTTCCAGTCTTTTTCAGATTCGGGAGTTAACAGGTTCATCTTTTTAAAACCATTATTCAGTGCAAACTGTAAAGCTCCTTCTCCCGCCAGCATAATGTGCGGGGTTTTTTCCATAACCATTCTGGCCACGGAGATGGGGTGCATTATGTGTTCCAGAAATGCGACGGAACCACAATTGCTGTTTTCATCCATGATACAGGCATCCAACGTAACATGACCATCCCTGTCTGGTAATCCTCCGTACCCAACGGAACGTACGTTTGGATCAGCTTCCGGTATTTTTACACCCGCCTCAACGGCATCCAACGCTTTTCCTCCGGCATTTAAAATCTTCCAGGCCCCTTCGTTTGCATTTAATCCATGTTCCCAGGTGGACAAAACAATTGGAAAATCCATTTCAGTTTTTTGTTCCCTTGCAAATGCAGAGGGGATGATCTTTCCAAAAGTAAGTGCGGAAGTTCCAAGTGCAGTCATCTTGATAAAATTTCTTCTGGTGGTCATTTGAAGTGTAAATTAGCGTGTTTTGTAAAAATAATATAATTTTAAGAGGCGGTTCAAATTTATAGTATAAAATTGATTATCCTGTATTTTGAGCGAAATAGGATATCGCATTAAAATCATAAACTATGTCATTAAGCGCGGAAATCGGGAATACGATCAATACGATTGTTTTGAAAGAGGTGGAGCTACCCGATTTCGGAATGTGTGCGGAGCTAACAGAGATACCTGCAATTGAATTTGAAAACAGGCTGGAGGCGACTGCCAAAAGATTGGAGGAATTGAACATAGACATTCTGCTTGTTTTTGCGGACCGGGAGCATTCGGCTAACCTCGCTTTTTTAACGAATCTTGATCCGCGTTTTGAGGAAGGACTTTTACTGCTCCATAAGAAGGGTAAACGTAAAATGCTATTGGGTAATGAATGCATGGGTTATACAGGTATATGTCCTGTCCCGATGGAATATGAACTTTACCAGGAGTTTAGTTTAATGGGGCAGGACCGGTCGGGATCTCGGTCCTTGCGAGCAATTTTTTCTGATTTTGGAATCGGGAAGGGACTGACTATCGGGTGCAGCTATTATAAACGCTTTGTTTCGGGTCAGGAGGCGTTGGATATACCTGCTTATATGGCGGACGTTTTACGAGAATTAGTGGGCAGTTCGGGTTCAGTCGTAAATGCTTCTGATATTTTTACAGATTCAGAAACAGGATTAAGAAACCATACCTGTTTGGAAGAACTGGTCCGTTTCGAATGGGCGAGTACGAGAACATCGGAAAGTATCAAGAACCTGGTCCGGCAAATACGACCGGGAATACGGGAATATGAGCTGGCAAGAAATTTTATCAGTGATGGATTACCTTATTCCTGTCATCCCATGATTTCCTCAGGCAAAAAAGCGCAGTTAGGTTTAAGCAGTCCTTCAGGGAACAAGATAGCTCTCCAAGACCCTTTTACCTCTGCTTTTGGTGTATGGGGAGCTTTAACCTGCCGTGCGGGGATGGTTGCAGAGGGGCCGGAACAACTTGGTGGGGCTACAGCAGCTTTTTTCGAACTATTTTGGAAAGGATATTTTCAGACTGTTCTCGCCTGGTATGAGACCGTTGGAATAGGAGTTAGTGCGAGTTCAGTTGCAGCGAAGGTAGAAGAGGCGAGAACAAAAGCACTGTTTGATTTTGCTGTAAATACGGGGCACACGATTCATCTGGATGAATGGGTAAACTCACCTTTTACCCTTGATTCCACGCTAAAGCTCTATTCTGGAATGGCGCTACAAATGGATATTATTCCTGTAAGCAAGGGGGAGGTAGTATGTGCTAATATGGAGGATGGAATAATACTGGCGGATAATAAATTGCAGTCTGAATGGTCAGCCAGATACCCTTCCTCCTGGAAAAGAATACAAGCCAGGCGTGATTTTATGAAGAAAAAATTGGGAATCAATTTAAAGCCCGAAGTTTTACCCTTGAGTAATATACCGGCCTATTATGCCCCTTATATGCTAAGGCATAACAAAGTTGCCGTAAGGGAACATTAGCGAAAAATGCTATTCCAAGACCAGGGTGGTTTGCCCCATCAGATTTTGTTCACAATATACTTCCAGAATATATTTTCCCGGGATAAACTTTTTTGCGCTTTCCGCATACAGTGTTACCGGAAGTTCTTTGTTGTCATATTTGATCGATTGACGGGCACAGAAAAATCCGCGAACGCCATTGAAAGAAAAACTATTCGCATCGTCCAGGGCACGGGATAATTCTTTTCCATCAGGTGTTACAACGCGCAAATACACATCCCGGTTTCCTTTTTTGGCGAGTGTGTTTTCACCTATTGTCAATGTTACTTTTATTTTGTCTGATTTGCGGGCCTTTTTTGTTTCAGATTCTTTCTTTCCACCTGCCCGCACTATTATTCCTTCTGCTTTAGTACCGCTTGCTTTCAGAATAGAACCTGTGTTAATGACTCCTTCCAGGTCTTCTTTTTCCTTTGTCAGGGAGTTGGCTTTTTCCTTTTCACTTAAGAATTGGGTGCGGACTTTTACGTTTTCTTTAAGAAGTGTTTTGTTAAAAATGTTCAGAGAGTCAATAGTATGAACATAGCCCTTCATAATGGTTCGCAATGTTTCGGTCTCTTTCTTTAGTTTTGAAATGTACCAGGCATCCCCTTTGTGTTTGTCAGCTTCTGCAATTAGCTGATCAATCTGTTCTTTCTTTTCATCTAACTCTGCCTGTATTTTTTTATCACTGGTTTGCAGCGTGGCATAATCTTCTTTCAGTTGCACCAGGTCACCTTTTACGTTTTCCCGTTCAACAATAACCGTTTCTTTTTCGGTAACAACTGTTTGAGCCCGGTCTCTTTCCTGCCAATACATCCAGAATAATACGCCATTACCTGCGAGGGATAATAACAAAAACAGGAGCAGCCCTGATTTTTTACGCGACTTTTTTTCTTCTTTTAACGCTGTTGACTCTGCTGAGGTTTCTTCCATGTGCCGGTGTTACTTTATTTTGTAAACAAATGTAATAATTTTACCAGGAGTTTAACTTAGTATGGATTTGTAGTAATTTCGTAGGAAATAAATAAAAAGATGAAGACTTCTGAAATAAAGTTCACGGTTAAACTGGATGAAAACAACCTTCCTCTTGCAATCGATTGGGAAACAAGTGATGGCAAAGAAAAAAGCAGGAGTAAATCGGTAATGATTGCATTATGGGATGCAGCGGAAAACAATACCCTGAGGATAGATCTTTGGACCAAGGATATGTCTATTGACGAGATGAAACGCTTTTTTCATCAAAGTCTGTTGTCAATGGCCGATACGTTCAAAAAGGCTACGGGGGAGGATAAAATTACAGATGATCTAAAGGACTATTGTGCCCATTTTTCAGAGAAAATGGGATTAACGGAGGAATGAAGAAGCCCATCCTGATTTCCAGAATGGGCTTCTTTTTTTGGTGAGCGCTTTAAACCGTATTACTCAGCTACCACTTCAAATGTAACTTTTGCGGTAATCTCTTTGTGTAAACGTACATCAGCCGTATAAGTGCCAATGGATTTGATATCATCTTTCAAAGTGATATTCTTGCGGTCCACATCAATTCCCAGCTTTTTAATTGCATCGGCAATCTGAATGGCATTAACGGAACCAAATATTTTTCCTGATTCTCCTACTTTAGCCCCAACCTTAACGATCATATTTTTTAAGGAATCTACGGTCGTTTCAGCAGCCTTCTTGATTTTTTCTTCTTTGAAAGCACGTTGCTTCTTAGTTTCCGTTAACATTTTTTTGTTGCTTTCATCTGCTGTGATGGCTAGTCCTTTTGGCAATAAAAAGTTACGGCCATAACCTGCCCTTACCTTTACAACATCATCCGCGTATCCGAGATTTTTTATGTCTTGTTTCAGAATTACTTCCATTTTTTCTGGTTTTTAAATTCGATTATTTCATTAAATCTGCCACATACGGCATGATCGCAATGTGACGGGCGCGTTTAACTGCTTGCGCTACTTTGCGTTGGTATTTTAAAGATGTTCCCGTAAGTCTTCGTGGCAATAGCTTACCTTGTTCATTTACGAATTTCAAAAGAAAAACAGGGTCTTTATAGTCGATGTATTTGATGCCACTCTTTTTGAAACGGCAGTATTTTTTTTTCTTTACTTCAACAGTTGTTGGAGTCAGATATCTTATTTCGGATGTGTTCTCAGCCATGTGTATTAATTTTTTAAATTTTACTTATGCAGAAACGGTTTCTTTTTTCTTTGACTTGGCTCTGCGTTTTTCACTGTAAGCGATTGCATGCTTATCCAGGGATACGGTCATGTAGCGCAGCAAGCGCTCATCACGTTTGTAGGCCAGTTCAAGGTCTGCAACGATTGTACCTGCTCCTTCGAATTGAAAGAGATGGTAAAAACCTGTGGTTTTCTTTTGAATCGGGTACGCCAGTTTGCGAAGGCCCCAATCATCAGAGTGGATGACTTTGCATCCATTATCACTAAGCACTTTTTTGTACTTAGCGACCGTTTCCTTTGCCTGTTCATCAGACAAAACGGGAGTCATAATGAAAACGGTTTCATACTGATTTGCCATTCTTTATTTTTGTTTTTAGTTAATAAATTTTTAAAAGGGTGACGAAGATAGGAAAATGGGATGAATTGGACAAGTTAATTAGCCAATTAGCTAATTCGTTCAATTAGTGAATTATTGGGGCATTATGTAAATAGTTGAAAATTAGTTAATTAACGTCATGGCTCTCCAAAAATTGGCTAATTAACGAATTGGCTAATTAATTAGCGTTTCGCCTGAGCATCAATTACTGCGATTGTTACCATGTTAACGATTTCACGAACAGAACTGCCCAATTGTAATACATGGACCGGTTTCTTCAGGCCAATCAGGATGGGTCCAATCGCTTCCGTTCCCGCCATTTCCTGCATAAGTTTATAAGCAATGTTTCCAGAAGCAAGATTTGGAAAGATAAGTGTGTTAACCTTTTTATCAACCAGGTCGGAAAAAGGAAATTGTTCCTTTAGCAAGTCATTGTTTAAGGCAAAGTTCGCCTGCATTTCGCCGTCAACAATCAAACCTGGGTACTGTTTGTGCAAAATTGCAACAGCGTCCCGTACTTTATTGGGGACCTCTCCATCAGCAGAACCGAAATTGGAATACGAGAGTAGTGCCACCCTGGGAATAATATTGAATTGTCGTACACTATTGGCCGTGAGTACTGCAATGTCCACTAAATTCTGGGTATCCGGGTTGACATTCATTGTTGTGTCTGCGAAAAAGAACGGACCTTGTTTGGTATTCATGATATACATACCGGCTACACGTTTAACGCCCTCCTGTATACCGATTATCTGTAAAGCCGTCCGGATTGGATCGGAGTATTTTCGGGTTAAGCCGGATATCATAGCATCTGCGGCACCGGTTTCCACCATCATGGCTCCAAAATAGGTGCGTTCGCGCATAATTTTGCGTGCCTCAAACAGGGTATATCCGCGACGTTTGCGTTTTTGAAAAAAAAGATCTCCGAATTTGTTTCTGCGTTCTTCTTCCTCTTCACTGCGAGGATCAACAATGGGAACATCTTCGAGATCGAGGTTGTTTTCTTTGATGATTGCCCGTATGTGTTCGGCATTGCCTAATAGAATTGGACGGGCAATACCTTCATCTCTCACCATCTGAGCAGCTTTCAGGATTTTGTAATGGTCTGCCTCTGCAAAGAGAACCCGTTTTGGGTTTTGCTTGGCTTTATTGGTAATGGTACGGATCAATTTGTTGTCAAGACCCAGGCGTTTGTTCAGTTGTTCCCGGTAGGCTTCCCAGTCCGTTATTTTAAAACGGGCAACGCCGGATTCAATAGCCGCCCTGGCCACTGCCGGAGCTACGGTGCTGATCAAACGAAAGTCGATTGGTTTTGGAATAATGTATTCAGCACCAAAGCTGATGTTTTTTGTATCATAAGCCAGGTTGACGGATTCCGGTACGGGCTCTTTCGCCAATGCAGCAATAGAATAGACTGCGGCCAGCTTCATGGCTTCATTGATCTGAGTTGCGCGCACATCAAGCGCACCACGGAAGATAAAAGGGAATCCAATGACATTGTTCACCTGATTAGGGTTATCCGACCGGCCTGTGGCAATAATGATGTCTTTACGGGCGGCCCGTGCTTCCTGGTAAGAGATTTCCGGGTCGGGGTTGGCTAATGCAAATAAGATGGCCTTAGGTGCCATGCTTTTAACCATTTCCTGTGAAACCATATTTCCTTTTGAAAGTCCGACAAACACGTCTACCCCCTTCATGGCTTCTGCCAGGGAATTATAATTTATTTTATCAGAAGCAAAGAATTTTTTCTGTTCGTCGAGGTCGTTTCGTTTGGTATGAAGCAGGCCCTTACTGTCGAACATTAAGATGTGTTCCTTTTTGGCGCCCACAGAAATATAGAGCTTAGCGCAGGAAATAGCCGCTGCGCCGGCCCCGTTAATCAGGATACGTATTTTACCCAGGTCTTTACCTGCTATTTCGCAGGCATTAATAAGTGCAGCAGCCGATATAATGGCAGTTCCATGCTGGTCGTCGTGCATAACCGGGATTGTTAATTCCTCCTTCAATCTCCGTTCGATCTCAAAACATTCGGGAGATTTAATGTCTTCCAGGTTAATACCACCAAATGTAGGTGATATGGCTTTGACGGTACTGATGAAATGATCTACTTCACTCGAATCTACTTCAATATCGAACACATCGATATCGGCAAATATTTTAAATAATAGGCCCTTTCCTTCCATCACCGGCTTGGATGCCAAAGGGCCAATATTTCCAAGCCCGAGTACGGCAGTGCCATTTGAAATGACAGCAACTAAATTTCCTTTTGCGGTATACTTGTAAACGTCTTCAGGATTTTGCGCTATCTCCAGGCAAGGCTCAGCAACGCCGGGAGAATAGGCCAAGGATAGATCGCGTTGAGAACTATGTGGTTTTGTAGGCACAACTTCGATTTTGCCGGGGCGTCCCTGAGCGTGATAATCCAGGGCATCTTGTTTGCGAAATTTATTCATAAATACAGGCTGTTTTTCATTACGAATATAAGAATTATACCATCACTGGTTTTCAGCAAATGGAAGTGTGATTTCCGGTGATTTTTTTATATATTGTAAGGAGAAAGTTTCTGTGATGGAATGAAAAAAGTTGTCGTTTTTACGGGTGCAGGTGTGAGCGCGGAGAGTGGTCTGAAAACTTTCCGGGATAATGGAGGTTTGTGGGAAGAGGCGGATATAAATGAAGTGGCTACTCCGGAAGGATGGAAAAAAAATCCTGCACGGGTTCTTGATTTTTATAACCTTCGCAGGAAGCAGGTGCTGGAAGCCAAACCGAATGGGGCACATTACGCATTGGCAGAATTGCAAAGAATATTCGATGTTCATATTATCACTCAGAATATTGATAACCTGCATGAACGTTCGGGTTCTGAAAAAGTACTTCATTTACATGGAGAAGTGACTAAAAGCCAGAGCACGCTTGATCCCTCCCTGGTATATGATATACCGGATTGGAGACTGGATATGGGTGAAAAATGTGCAAAGGGCTCGCAACTTCGTCCCCATGTCGTTTGGTTTGGAGAAAGGGTGCCAAACATGGAGCAGGCCTGTCGTATAGCTTCCGGGGCAGATATTTTTATAGTCATCGGTACTTCTCTGAATGTGTTTCCGGCCGCCGGACTATTAGATTGCGCTTCTGGTGCGGGTATCAGGTACTTGGTGGACCCCAATGCGGAAAGCCTTAAGCAGTCTGGTAATCTTGTCATCATCAACGAAAATGCAGTAAAAGGGGTTGTAGCTTTAGTCAAGAAACTTTTGACCTGACTCAGGCTCTTACTTTTGGATGACGATTGATTTGCTCAGCGTGCTTTTTTGTCCTAAGGCCTGCAGGTAATAAATGCCGTTGGGAACATTGCTGATATTGATATTCAGGTTTTGATTTTCTTGCATCGCATTCAGAGTCTGTTGATAAACTAATTGTCCCAGCTCATCGAAAATACTCAAGGAGCGATAACCCTCTCCTCCCAGTTCGACCCGGAGATTTCCGTTACTCGGAACGGGATATGCCTTTATGACTTCAAGAGAAGATGAAAGTTCATTGATCCCGGTCAGAGAAGTAATTTTACGGATCCGGGAATTTAATTCATCAGCGATGTATAAATTTCCGCGTGGATCAAAAGCCATACCTGCGGGATTATATAATTCAGCGGAAGAGGCGGCCCCTCCGTCCCCTGAAAAGCCCGCGATCCCATTTCCTGCCAGTGTGCTGATGGTGCCTGTAGATACATTTACCGTGCGTACAACATTGTTTCCAGCATCTGATATGTATATATTCCCGGAAGCATCCAGTGCTATTCCGTCCGGTGAGTTAAGCGTTGCTTTGGTTGCGGTATCTCCATCACCTGAATAACCCGAATTCCCGTTTCCCGCAATGGTTTGAACAATTCCGGTAAAAGCTGTTATCTTGCGGATGCAGTTGTTGCCGGCGTCTACCAGGTAGACGTTTCCTGAATGATCTACCGTTACTGCGTTAATGCTGTTATATTCTGCAGCAGTTGCAGGTCCACCGTCTCCGGAATAACCCCAGACCGTATCACCAAGATTCGTATTGCCGGCTATCGTTGTGATGATGCCGGAGGAAGCTGTAATCATACGAACGCGATTGTTGTAGTAATCAGCGATATAAACATTTCCTGCATCGTCGATGGCTAATGAAGAGGGGAAATTGAGTTGTGCGGCTGTTGCCAATCCCCCATCTCCTGAAAATCCGGGATTTCCGGTGCCTGCTATTGTGGTGATATAATTGTTGGTTGCTGCTACCTTACGTATCTGGTTGTTATTCTGATCGGCAATATAAATGTTATGGGCGGCATCCAAAGCAACTGCACTCGGGGCATATAAGCTGGAGAAGGTAGCAGGAAGGTTATTGTAAGTAAAGCCCTGTGCACTATCGCCGGCAATGGTAATAATCGTGTCGGTCAGTGCATATATTTTGCGGATCCTGTTGTTGTTTTGATCTGCTATGTAAACATTTCCCGAGTCATCGATAGCTACGCCAACAGGACTAAATAATTTCGCTGCAATTGCCAGCCCTCCATCTCCTGCATAAGCCGCCGTATCATTACCTGCAATCGTAGTGATGATTTGTGCCTGTGTGCAAAGTGCAAGCAATAAAGCAGGGATAAGTGCAGAATAACTGGCGAACCTTTTTTTCATAATTAGAGCATAAAGATAAGCAATCGGTTCGATTCACGTGATTTAAGCTTTTGCTTTTATTTTGTGGTACATTTATAGCCATGAAGGATACGAAACATAAAGTAGTTGTTGCAATAACTGGCGCCAGTGGAGCTATTTATGCGAAAGTGTTATTGCGGAAGTTGGAATTGCTGAAAAGCCAGGTAGGAGAATTGGGCCTTGTGATGAGTGACAATGCCAAAGCAGTTTGGGAGTATGAGTTGGGGGATAAGGAGTATGAAAAAGTGCCGTTTAAGATTTTTGCTAAAACTGATTTTATGGCACCTTTTGCTTCCGGTTCGGCTAATTACAATGTAATGATTGTCTGCCCTTGTTCGATGGGCACACTTGCCCGAATAGCAGGCGGAATTTCGAATGACCTCACTACACGTGCAGCTGACGTCATCCTGAAGGAAAGACGTAAACTGATTTTGCTGACACGTGATACCCCTCTCAGCCTTATTCATATCAATAATATGAAAGCAGTTACAGAGGCGGGTGGTATTATCTGCCCGGCAAGTCCTTCCTTTTATAGTAAGCCTCTGAATTTTGAAGAACTTGCCGCTACCGTTGTTGACCGCGTATTGGACCTGGCGGGATTTGAACTGGATACGTTTCGGTGGAACAATTAATAATTGAATCGGTCTTTGAATAAATTCTTATTTTTAGTATGGAAGATTTGAAAAGGGTAACAAAATATAATTTAATCGCTTTTTTGTTTCTGTTTAGCGTCGTGCATTTTCAATCGAGTGCCCAAACGGATCTTGAAAAAACGCTCGAAAAGGCCCGCAATTCTTTTAATGAAGGTGATTATAATTCTGCTGTCGGTTACTATAAAATTCTTTTGAAGTCAGATTCGGGTAATATTGAATACCATTACGAGCTGGCGCAAACGTATTATTTTTCTGATTCTTTGAAGCTTAGGGCTATCCCTTATTTTGAATATGTTTTGCAAAATTCTTCTGACAGCCTGGTCGAATTGTATTACTATCTGGGTAAGGTTTATCAGTTGGATTATCGTCTGGAAGACGCGATTAATTGCTATAAAAAGTATCTCCGTTTGTTTAAACCCGAAAAATCAATTGCGTTAAAGAATGTTTTCACGTTCAAAAAACCATTTTTTTCGGGGACTGATCAGGAAGGAGATTATTTTATTAAAGAGGTAAAGCGAAATATCGAGGAATGTAAAAGTGCGCGGGACAGGATGGAACGTCCCCTGAGAAAAATGGAGTTAAACGGGAAGAAGAAAGAATACGAAATTGAAAACCTGGGAGAAAAAATCAATAGTAAATATGACGATTACGGAGCTGTGATTTCTCCCGGTGACTCCTTATTGTTTTTTACTTCCAGAAGAAAGGCTGGTCGCAATGATAAAGTTGATCCGGAGGACGGAAAATACAATGAAGATATTTATGTGTCAAAGCTTGGAGAGGATGGCTGGTCAGAAGCCATGCCCGTCGGACCTCCGATCAATACGAAAAAAAACGAATCAATGGACTTTCTTTCCGTAGATGGTAAGACGCTCTATTTTTGCCGGGGAACTAAAAACGGCACCTTCTATTTCAGTAATCGTATAGGACCAAAATGGTCGGATCCTAAAAAGTTTGAAAACAGCGGAGAAATTAACTCGAATGAATGGGAAACAAGTTTGAGTTATAGTGTTTCAGACAATACACTTTATGTTGTAAGTGACAAAGCGGGAGGGTATGGAGGAAGGGACATTTATAAATCAGTTAAAATGCCTTCCGGAAAATGGGGACCTCTTGAAAATCTTGGCCCACTTATTAACACAGAGTTTGATGAGGAAGCACCCTTTGTTTCCCCGGATGGAAAGTATTTGTACTTCGCTTCCAGGGGACATAACAGCATCGGTGGCTTTGATATTTATAAATCGGAACGTCAAAACGGTGTTTGGGTGGACCCTCAAAATATGGGCTATCCTATAAATACAACAGGTAATGATATGTATTTTACGTTAGACAATGGGAATGATAAAGCTTATTATTCTTCTTCAAGAGGCGACCAGGAAAAGCAGAATGCCGACATGGATATTTATTCCATTACCTTATGCGATGATATCCAGGAAACAGTTATAAAAGGATTGGTGACAATTGCAGAAGGAACACCCAAGGACCTGTTTATTTCTGTCATGGACAAAAACACACAAAGTAAAGTGGCTCACTGTGTGGTCGATAAAAGCGGTAAATATGAAATTACGTTATTGCGGAATGTTGATTATATCTTCAGTTTCGAAGGAAAGGGTATCGTATACTTCTCAACGGAAATCACTTTGCCAAAGCAGTGTAAGGCCTATGATCTGTTTCAGAAAGTTGAAATTTCCAAAAGAGTTGATATGGAGCATCGGCAATGGATTCAAAAAGCTTGCATCAAAAATGCTTTTTTTGACATCCGGCAGAAGGTACTTCTTTCCGGCAAAAATAAGTCTGCCGATGAATATGAAAATTATCTGGCATACCTAAATGGTATTAATTCAAAAACAACACATTTAAATTACAAAGAAGTAATTGTGGAAAACTGTTTATCAGACATATACGATTTGGCAGATTTGAAGTTGCATTTTGTAGATTCTCTCCACAATCAGGTGAGAACAGCTTCTTTAGATAAAAACGGAATATTTGTATTTAATGAGCTGAACTATACGAAACCTGGCTTATTTAAGTTGGAAGGTGGAGATCCGGAAGTCGAATACAATGTGAAGGTAGCTATAGGAGCAGACACAGTACAACTGGTGCGTGTGAAAGATGGGTTTGTTTTTCCGGAAACCAAGCTGAATTTTTACAATCCTTCAGGTGTGCTTGTGGAATCGGTTTTTCTTAACGTGAGCGGAAAATTTGTTTTTCACAAGCACGATATGGTTCAGCCGGGTGAATTCAAGTTGGAAAAGGGCGATGTTAATACGGCTTATCCAGTTGTACTGACTCGGAGAGGATCTGAAAGAGTGACGATGCAGCTGAAGGGAGGAGTTCTTTTTCCATACAAAAAACTTAGTTTCAATGATACCAAAGATTCCGTCATTGAAACATCACTGTTATCCAAAGATTCTGTTTTTACATTCTATAAAATTGCTCCGGATGCACCCGGAAATTTTAAGCTGAGGGAAGAAGGTTTCGATTCGGCTACTTATGAAATTAAAATTGTTTACCAAGGTAATCCGGAGAAAACAATGCAGTTTTCCCGAGGAATTATATTTCCTAAAAGGTATATGAGTTTTTATTCTGATCAGAACGAGATTGTAGAAACTGCTCTTATGGCGAGGGACGGAGCCTTTGTTTTTAAAAAAATAACGGAAAAGCAAGCGGGTGTCTTTAAAATGCGCGGTGCGGAATCTGACAGTGTTTATTCTGTTAACCTCGTTATTGACGGTGTGCGCAAGGCTGCGATAAGAACTAAAAATGGATTTGTATTTGCTGAACGCTTTGCTGCGGCACAACTTGATTCCCTCAGTAAAATGAATTCAATCCAAAATGCTATGGGTAAGGATTCCATTCTTGCAGAACAAAAAGCCGATGAACAAAAAAAACAAACTGCTTTAACGTCCTTGATAACAGGCAATACGGTTAAATTTCAGAAGCAGCTTATTGAAAGAAAAGAAGAGGAGAAGAGGACATCACCTGATACTCTTCTTCCCTTGCCGGTCCGGAAATTATATTTATATAGTTTGGAAGGTACAGTGCTCGAAACGGCCAGATCAAACGGGAAAGGAGTTTTTGTTTTCAAAAAGTTGTCTCCTGACGCATTCGGTCTGTTCCGACTTGAAGGAGAAGAGACCGAAACTATCCTGAACTATAAAATTCAATTATTCAAGGGAGATTCGGTCCTGAGTACCTTGCAATTAAGTGATATGCAATCGGAGGATGGATTCCTTTTTCAGAAGAAAAAGCTTAATTTTTATGCTAAAAGTGGTGAACTTATAGAAACTTCCTTGGTAAACAAACAGGGAGATTTTGTATTTCACAAGCTTGGTCCGGATGAAGGAGGAACGTTTAAACTGGTAGCGGCAGGACAGGATTCAGGGATTTACAACATTGACATTGTCAAGGGAACGGCTGTTCTGGATGCCAGACGATTTCAAAATGGAACGGTATTCCCCAGGAAAGTATTGCGTGCATATAACAAAGAGGGAGTGCTTGTCGAAGTGGCTTTTGCTGAACGAGATGGATGCTTTACGTTTCATAAGTTGATTCCGGAAGAATTCAATTTATTTAAATTCGAGCAAGAGGACGATGCAAAGCTGAATTATAAAATCCGATTCGCATCCCTGAACGGAACTCCCAAAGTACTTGAACGTAAAGACCTGCAGGTGGAAAAAGGATTCGCTTTTGTAAAGAAACAATTGATTTTTTATGATGAGAAAGGGAGAGTAAGAGAAACAGCTTTACTGAATAAAAAGGGAGATTTTGTATTCCATAAGCTCGGGCTGGCTGAAAAAGGTTTGTTTAAAATGGAGACTTCGGACTTAGATAATACCAGTTATCCGATCGAGCTGGTATCAGATAAGGATACGATCATAAACAAGCAATTTAAAAACGGGAAAGTAACTTCCCTGGAAACACTTTATGCGTATACAGCAAACGGAGAAGTTGTGGAGTTTGCCATAGCAGATAAAAATGGAACATTTGTTTTTCATAAATTACTTTCGGATCAGCTGAACGTTTTCAAATTGGAAGGGGAGCCGGATACGAAGCTGGAGTATGAAATTCAAATTCTTAAGGAAGGTAGTGTAGAACAGAAAATGAAGTTGAAAGATATGCAGGCAGCAGATGGATACCTGTTTCAGATAAGGCGCCTGAATTGTTATGATAAGCAAGGTAATGTGCTGGAAACGGCTACGGGGACACGAAATGGTAAATTTATTTTTCATAAAATTATTCCTGATCAGGTTTGTTGTTTTAAATCTGAAGACGGGAATGCGGACCATGATTTGCACCAGATTAGCGTTGTTAGAGGAACTGACACGATTCAAAATCTCAATTTTAAGGATGGAGTTGTTTTTCCCCGGAAAGCACTTCGGTTTTACAATATGAATGGTATGCCGGAGGAAACCGCCATGTTAAATGCTGATGGAATTTTTCAATTCCATAAACTACCCTATGACGAAAGGGGTTCTTTTAAATTTGAAAATGGAGAATCACCTGATACTACGAATAACTATTTGATTGAGATAATAAAGGATGGATTTACCATGCGTAGCATGAAGCTAAAAGAAATGAATTATGAGAGAGGAGTATTCATTACCAGGAAACGTTTGTCTGGCTATGATAAAGATGGGATATTGGTTGAGGTGGCGCTGTTGAACAAGGAAGGAAATTTTGTATTTCGGAAGCTTCCTCCGGATCAGTTTTGTTTTTTTAGACTGGAAGGAGAAGATGTTAGCTCAATTGCGGATTATAAGATCAGTATGGAGGCAGGTAATAGTATAAAAGAACGGAAATTGAAAGAAATGCGGAACGAAGATGGGGCTATTTTTGAGGATAGGAAATTGAGTTTTTATACTTCTGAGGGGACTATTTCTGAGACTTCGCGAATCACAAAGAACGGAACATTTCATTTCTACAAATTAAAAGCTGAAGAACCGGGTTATTTTCTAATGAATGAGGAGGATCAGGATGCAAAATTGTATGAAATCAAAATACATAAAGGAAAGGAAACAAAAGTAATGGAATATCAAAATGGGCTTGCTTTTGACAAAGATATTCTTGCGAGGGTAGATAAGATGGGCTCTCCTCTGACGAATGATCGGATTCTGATAAATACTAAATACTCGGCTCTTAAAACAGAACTAATGCAGGAATTGCTTTCTACTGCTAATGACATAGCAATAACCGGTTTACGCAAAGAATTGGCTGTTATAAATAAAAATTACAACGAAGAAATAAATAACCTGCTAAAAACAACGGTCACAATTGCTGAAAATAAATCTTTACACAGAGATACTGCACTTGATTCAGGAGTGGATTCTTTCTCAAAAATTTTATTTGATTTTGACAAGTATAAAATCAATGATGATTACAAGGGGGAGCTTCAGGAAATTGTTGCATATTTAAAAAACTGCATGAACTGTTCCATTGAGTTGTCAGGATTCAGTGACGCTAAAGGAAGTGCCAATCATAATTTACGGCTGTCAGCCAGAAGGGTTAATGCTGTTGCTAATTCTCTTATAGAAGAAGGAATTGCGAAAAAACGTATTACCACCAGACCGCGGGGAAGCTCACATCCGGCCGCGCCTAACAAGAATTCTGATGGAAGCGATAATCCGGAAGGTAGAAAGCAAAACAGAAGAGTAGAGCTGCGGATCGTAAAAAATTAGGGCGCAGTTTTTCTTAAAAAATGAAGATTGCGTTTTAGACCGTTATATTTTGTGCGTTGTAAAGCGGAATCTTGGAATAGTTTATTGAATAGTTCTTCTGATATTTCTTCCCAATCGTTCTTGCTCATATCCAGTAGTTCTTTTTTCGGAGCGAACATTGTTTCGTTCGTTGGACTTGAGAAGCGGTTCCAGGGACATACGTCCTGGCAGATATCGCATCCGAATGCCCAGTTTTCGAACTTTCCTTTTAGTCCGGGGGGAATGTTTTCTTTTAGCTCGATGGTGAAATAGGAGATACATTTGCTGCCGTCTACCAGATAGGGTTCTACGATCGCATCAGTGGGGCACGCATCAATGCAACGGGTACAGGTGCCGCAGTAATCGCCGATAGCACCATCGTGTTCGAGTTCAAGATCTACAATCAGTTCGGCAATAAAAAAAAAGGAACCGTTATTTTTATTGATAAGATTGCTGTTTTTCCCCACCCACCCTAATCCCGAACGTTTAGCCCAGGCTTTATCCATAACAGGAGCGGAGTCGACGAATGCGCGGCCATTGATTTCTCCAATGTTTGTGATAATAAAATGGTGAAGCTGTTTCAATTTTTCTTTTATTACCAAATGATAATCTTTTCCATAAGCATACTTGGAAATTTTTGGGGTTTCCGGATCTTTCTGATTTTCATGTGGGTAATAATTCAACAAAAGGGAAATAACGGATTTGGCCCCTTCAACTAAAAGGCGGGGATCAAGCCGTTTGTCGAAATGATTTTCCATGTATTTCATTTGACCCTGCATGTTCTTGCTAAGCCATTTTTCCAACCGGGGAGCTTCTTCTTCCAGGAATGCTGCTTTTGAAATTCCGCAATAGTCAAAACCGAGGCGCTTGGCTTCTTCCTTAATAAGCCTGGTGTGATGCGCTGTATTCAAATTGTTCTGCTGTTCGCTATTGCTTGATGAATGATAGGTGTGTCCGTTCCTGCCCGCTAGTTTCAATTTCAAGTGTATACAAACCGCCGGGTAATTCACTGATTTCTATCTGATGGATAGAACCCCTGAATGATTTGACCAAGGACCCCATGTTGTCGTATATTCTTACATTTTCAACGCTATATTTGGATTCCAATACCTGAAGGTAAATAACAGAATTGGAAGGATTGGGATAGATGAAGTATGCTGGCTCTGATTTTTTCAGTTCCGAGATCCCCGCCATCCCATCGATCTGAATGGAGAAATAGGCCGAGTCACAGATTACATTTGCAACCGTTGTAAACGGCCAGATGACAACGATATTAGTAAAGTTATGGAAGTTGACATTTTTTATTGTCAAACTGCTTTTATTTAAAAAGACAGAATCTCCGGGATTCAACGTGACAGAATACTGCACGGTGTCTAATGAGCTTGGTATAGCTACACTATCCGTGTGGTATTTCAGGCTAACCGGTCCGTTAAAGAGTTTATTCCCGGTGTTTTTTAAAGTAATAAAGAGGCTATCGCCTGAGTTAAATGAAGTTAGCGTATCCTGAAGTCTGAGATGGACAATACTTAAAACCTGGGCACTTGCCTGGCTTGAAATGAACACCAATACCGCCGCAAATAATAAACCAAAATTTCTTATGTAATTCTTCATGGCCCGAAAATACAATATGAATTTCAGGATATCAAATAAATTTATTAATTTTCTTACGCGTTTAAAATGAGCAGTATGGACATCCTTAATCAGATTATACAAGGGCTTAATAAAGAAGACATCCGCCATTTTAAATTATTGGCTAAAAGAATGTATGATCATGGGACACGTAAGGACATTGAATTGTTTGATTACGTAAAAAGAACGCAAAAAAAATACGATGATGAAAAAATTTTCCGAAAGCTTTACCCGCGGGGAGACAAAAACTCCTTTTACCGGCTTAAAAACCGTTTGATCGAAGATGTTAACGAAAGTCTAGTTTTACTGCACTACCGCAAGGATGACAGGATGTACATCCTTCATTTATTATCGTTGTTGCATTTTTATTTTTCAAAAAATCAATTTGATCTGGCGTGGAGGTTTATTAAAAAAGCCGAGGAGGAGGCGGCGAGAATAGAAAATTATGAACTCCTGGATGTAATTTATGGTGAATACATAGCACTTTCGCATGAACTGGCCCATGTCAATCCCGAAGAATATATAAGAAAGCGGAAAGAAAACAGAGATCGTTTAAATAGTCTTCGGCAAATGGATGACATACTCGCTGCTGTAAGGTACAGGCTTAAGATTACACAAAATTTTTCTGAAAAGGAAACTTCTATTTTGAAATTGTTGGAAGAAACCATGAATGATTTTTCAAATGACGCGAATATAAAGAATAGTCCTAAACTACGTTTTAAGATATACGCGGCTGCAAGTCAGGTGCTACTGCAGAAGCACGATTACACATCACTTGAAAAATATTCGCTGGCTACCTATTCAACCTTTAGTAAGGAAAGATTGTTTAATAAGAGCAACCACGATACGAAATTGCAAATGCTTACCTATATCGTGAATAGTTTATTTAAAAACCGGAAGCATGAATTTTCTTTGGAATATGCGGAACAATTGAATAGCGCAATGCATGAATACGGAGGTATACTTTATGATAAATATCAGATTTTTTATTATAATTCGTTGGTGATTAATTATTCGATTATCGATAAGGATAAGGCGATTCATATTCTTGAAGAATTACGGGATAATAAAAAGGTCAAACGCACCTCCTTTTACGATATAATTATAGAGGTCAATTTAGCCGTTCTTTGGTTTGATAAGCAAAATTATTTGTATGCTATCCGTAATCTTAACAAGTTGTACCTGCGGGATAGTTATAAAGATGCGGATGAAATTCTGAAATTTAAAATAGCTATTGCGGAATTGATCATTCGTTATGAGTTAAAGGATTTCGATTTGCTGGAACATAAAAAGAGTCAGTTTAAGAAAGATTACAGGAATTTGCTGAAGAAAGCGGAACAAAAGCGGGAAGTTGAACTCCTGTCAATTATGGCTAAGATGATGAAAGCTGATTCACTAAAAGGTGATCAAAAATTGCAGGAAAAAGTGAAATTATTTGTTAAAAATGATAGTTTGGAGGATACAGAAATAATTAAATACAACGCCTGGCTGAAAGCATCTTTCAGGTATCAAAAAGCGAGCCTTTTGTTTTAGTTGGAACTCTCCCAAGATGCCTGTAGGCTTGTTCTGTGGCTTCGCGTCCTCTTGGAGTACGCATCAGGTAACCTTCCTGTATTAAAAAGGGTTCATAAACCTCCTCTATTGTTCCTGCTTCTTCACCTACTGCAGTTGATATAGTACTAATGCCTACCGGTCCTCCTTTGAATTTATCAATAAGGGTGATAAGTATACGGGTATCCATTTCATCTAATCCGTTCTTGTCTACGTTCAGGGCGGTGAGTGCATAATCGGCTATGTCCATGTCAATAATGCCCTTGCCTTTTATCTGTGCAAAATCGCGCACCCTTCGCAATAAGGCATTTGCTATACGGGGCGTGCCGCGACTTCTGCGGGCTATTTCGAAGGATGCATCTTCGTTGATGGGAACATTCAAAATAGCCGCTGAGCGAACAATGATTTTTTGAATTAATTTGGAGTCGTAATAATTGAGCCGGGAAGTTATGCCAAAACGAGCACGTAATGGTGCGGTGAGCAAACCTGAACGCGTGGTGGCCCCAATTAATGTAAATGGGTTGAGTTTTATTTGCACGGTGCGCGCATTGGGACCGGAATCGATCATAATATCGATTTTGTAATCTTCCATCGCTGAGTAAAGGTATTCTTCAACCACCGGACTCAAACGATGGATCTCATCGATGAATAGAACATCAAACTTTTCAAGGTTGGTTAACAATCCTGCCAAATCCCCTGGTTTTTCGAGTACAGGGCCGGAGGTTGTTTTGATTCCCACTCCGAGTTCAGTTGCGATGATATTCGACAAGGTTGTTTTTCCCAGTCCGGGGGGACCATGTAACAGAACATGGTCGAGCGCCTCGCCGCGTTGTTTCGCGGCTTGTACAAATATTTTCAGGTTTTCCACTACCTCCTGTTGTCCCGTAAAGTCATCAAACTCCCCTGGCCGAAGGACTTTTTCAATCTCTTTTTCTTCGGAGGATAAATTTTCGGAATTAGGATCTACATTTGGGTTCATGAAAAATGCAATAGGCTCAAATTTAACCTAAGTATCAGGTATTACAAAATCCAGAAGATTATTTCTTCGGCAAGGTCTCTGTTAAATTTTATCCAACCACCTGGATAATTGGGAATCAGGAAAAAATTGCTTGCAAAATTGAGTATAGGTAACACTTAGTCCAATCGAGAAGGTAGGGGAGTTGAAATTATCCATTACAGCGGGGTTATTAAGCAGCATAAGCCGGATTCCGATTTCGCCCGTCAATGATAACCAGGTGTTGATTTTATATTCACTTGCAAAGATGGGTTCGCAGAGCAGGATGGAATGTCGGTTATTAATTTTTTCCTGGTTATTCAGTGTATAGAGGTAATTGGATTCGCCCCAGCCCAATTGCAGGGGAACACTGAATTTCCAGTATTTACTTTTGTGAAAAATATATTCGGCATAAACAGCCATATAGAATAACTGTAAATGTGCCTGTACCATTTCCGCTGAGTTACCGGATGCGGGAACCGAATAGTCTTTGTAAAAATGAGAATCGTCCACATTTAGCAAATGTCCGCTGAGCCCGATACCGAATTTATTCCCAAACACGACACCCAGTTTAGCTCCTAATATATCGGCAAGTCCGTTTCCTATAAATGAATTTCGGGAATCAATGCCGAAATTAAGACTTGGTTTTTGATGCAGGCTGAGTTTTATGGAATCAAGGATTTGGGCAGGTAACTGAGCTGAAATTTTTCCGGGAAAAGTAAATAAAAAGAAGAAGGTGAAGAGAAGGATCGTGTTTGCAATTCTGTTCAAGCTTCTAAATATTCGTGGACAATTTTTTCCGCTGCTGCTAAAGCATGTGGAAGTGTATCATTTAAAAGAATCTTGTCAAATTTATCAGAGGCTTCTAATTCTTTTTCCGCCTTACCCATTCTGCGGGCTATGCTTTCGGGTGTTTCCGTTTCTCTTTGTTTAAGCCGGTTCTCTAAACTCTGTATAGATGGGGGCATCACGAAAACTGAAAGAGCTCTGTCGGCATACTGTGATTTTAAGTTCAGTCCTCCTTCCACATCTACATCGAAAATAACATGGTGTCCGTTGTTCCAGATTCTGAAAACTTCAGACCTTAGGGTCCCATAAAAATTATCTTTGTAAACCTCTTCCCATTCAATAAATTCATCGTTTTTTATTTTGTTGATAAACTCGGCAACACTGAGAAAATAATAATCTACTCCATTTTCTTCTCCTTTACGCATAGGTCTGCTGCAAGCGGATACGGAGAATTCCAGGTTTGGAATAACGCGGATCAGGTGCTGAACGATGGTTGTTTTACCCGCACCGGAAGGAGCTGAAAATATGATTAATTTACCAGTCATTTTGCCAGCGAACAGCCAATAGCGAATAGCGAATAGGGCTAGCGAATCGCAAATCATTCCCTTGTTGTCTATTTACCATTACTTATTTCTTTTATTCTTTTCATGAATACATTTCCCTACTTCCTATTGGCTACTCGCTTATAACACATTCAACAATTGTTCCTTAATTTTTTCCAGTTCATCCTTCATTTGTACAACCAGCTTTTGTATTCCTGAATCATTTGCTTTCGAGCCTATCGTATTTATTTCCCTTCCGATTTCCTGCGAAATAAAACCAAGTTTACGACCGCTGGAAGGTTCTGTCATGGTTTTTAGAAAATAATCCAGGTGAGTTTTGAGGCGTAGTTTCTCTTCACTGATGTCCAGTTTTTCCAGGTAATAGACAAGTTCTTGTTCGAAACGGTTTTGATCAATTTTTTCTTTTAATTCGGAAACGCCTTTGTTCAATTTTTCGCGTAATAGCGGAATTCGCCGGGCATCCAGTTCGACAACTTCTTCTAAAAGAAGTGTAATGCCATTTATCCGGCTGCTGAACTCCTTTTTTAATACCGCGCCTTCATCCGATCTGAAATTCCGAAAATCCTTAATCGCATGATCCACTAACTTTCGGACTTCGGTCCATTCTGTTTCTTCCAATTCCTGCCGGTCTGATTTCAAAACATCAGGCATCTTCATAACCAGAGAAAGCAGATCTGCTGAATTTTCATTCAATTCGGAGGATAACTTTTTTAATTCATTATAATAGCCTTTTGCTAAAGGCTTGTTGATACTGATTACGTTCGCGCCAGCCGTATATTCAGAATAAATAGAAAAGTCGACTTTCCCACGTTCGGTTTGCCTGGACAATTCGGACCGCAATTCAGTTTCTTTTTCACGATAAAGCCCGGGTATCCGCAAACTCAGATCAAATTGCCGGCTATTTAGAGACCTTACTTCTACGGTAATTTTTTTGTCGGGTAATTCACCAACAGCTTTTCCATAACCCGTCATCGACTGCATATCTTCTGTATTTTAATTCAAAAATAGGAATTAAATTTAGTTTGAAAGTTTAAAGTTAATTTAGTTTAGTTTGAAAGTTTAAGGTTAATTAGTTGGAAAGTTAGTTAGTTTGAAAGTTTAAGGTTAGTTAGTTTGAAAGTTTAAAGTTAATTAGTTTGAAAGTTTTAAACTTTCTAACTTTCTAACTTTCTAACTTTCTAACTTTCTAACTTTCTAACTTTCCAACTTTCCAACTTTCCAACTTTCCAACTTTCAACTTTCCAACTTTCTAACTACCTTGTTTTCAGTTTTACTTACTAAATAGACCCCGGCAATAATAAGTATTCCGGAAATTATTTTCACCGGATCAAGGTGATCCTGGCCGATGCTTATGGCGATAAGGGTAGCGATGAAGGGCTGCATATAAATGTAAATAGAAACCACGGAAGGGCTGAGGTCTTTTAAGGCGTACGTGTTGAGCAAATAAGCCAGATAGGTAGTTCCTGCAATGACAAAGGCGATGCATAAATAGATCGATGGCGGCATGGAATGCCAGTTGATTAATCGATATTCCGGGATGCTGAAAGGAGTCACATAAAACAGACCCACCAGGAAAACCCATTTTAAAATGGTCACGGTATTGTACTTTTTCATGAGAGGTTTTGCCAGTATGATAAAGAGTGCCCATGCGGTGGAATTAATAAGTATAAGCGTATCACCCGCAAGAGTGCCAGAGCCCAACTTGAAATTTTTATTGATTAATAAGAGTGTTAACGCTCCGGCAATGCCCAGTAAGATACCTGCTATTTTATTGCCGGAAATTTTTTCTTTTAAAATAAATGCAGTCAGCAATAAGACAATAATAGGATTGGAGGTCATAATAATGGAAGCATTAATGGGAGTGCTCATGTTCAACCCTTTGAAAAAGAGCATTTGATTGAGCGCCACACCGAACAGAGATAAATAAATTATTTTTTTAAGATCGGTTTTTTCCATTTTTTCCCGGTAAAAAAGGCCGGTTATCCAGAAAAGCCCGACGGCCCCGGCGACTCGGAGAAGAATGAACGCAAAAGGCAGCACATAATGGGGCATAACTACTTTCGAAACAGAATAGTTGGCACCATAAATCAATTGGGAAACAAAGAGCGCAAGATGAGACTTGAACTTATCGCTCATTTTAAAGTTTCCTTCACAGCAGCAACGG